>Ga0134128_10000882_pt1 | contig 40852 bp, 64 predicted proteins | sample KB31754_FD_96462 | JGI IMG/M metagenome (GOLD analysis project Ga0134128, IMG submission 96462) | Terrestrial soil microbial communities with excess Nitrogen fertilizer from Kellogg Biological Station, Michigan, USA - KB3-175-4 | ecosystem: Environmental > Terrestrial > Soil > Unclassified ...
CATTCTCCATTAATAATTAAAACAGGCTGACGTTGTTGCGCGTCATTTAAGCTATCCGATATAGCACCTGCTATCAGCTCACTGTCTGGCTAGGGGGATAGCAACAGCAAGCTAATCTCAAAACTGCCCCTTCATGTCTACGATCCTAGCGACAATCCGGGATTAACTCTGCTAGGCTAGAGCATTCACACCAATGTTTGAAGTCTGACCTTTTGGCTAGCCCGTGATCTACTTCCGGCACACATTGATGTAAATTTCTAAAGCTTCAAAGCACTCCTGATAAACTCAAATTCATCCAGCGGCATTTGAATTGTGACATAACCAGTTTCAGAGCTATTTTCACTATCGATGTCGCTATTGTCAAAACATTCTTTAAAGGTGAAGGTCTGCTTTCCGCTCGCTTCAGCAACATCAGTCGGCTTGATCTTAGACTTGCCATTCTGCGCCGCCTTATCGACCGCAGCCTGTAGCGTCTCAGCAGCCTTTGCAGGAGTGTCAGCAGCTTTAACCGTCTGCTGAGCCAGTGACGGCGAGATGTGGCCGTTTGACACCATCATTTGAACTTGCGCGGGCATCGTCAGCAAGTCCAAAATCTGGCTGACACGACCATTCGACATGCCGATTTTCTTGGCAATGTCGGCTTGGTTCCATCCCATGTCAAGCAATTTTTTAAAAACCTTAGCTTGCTCCATCGTCGTCAAAGGCTTGCCGCTATTGCTGATGATCTGGTTCAAGATCAAATCAGCATCATTCGCGTAACGATCTACACTGACAACAGGAACAGTCTTGATTTCAGCCTTGTAAACTTCAATGGCACGGATAGCCGCTCTGGTACGGCAATGACCGTCCTTAACAACTAACTTACCATCTTCCAGCTTAACTTCAATTGGCTTACGAACACCAACTTCAGCAATCGACTGAGCTAGCATATCGATATGAGCAGCTAGTTCTTCGCTTTCATCGCGAGTATTCCAGCCATCAGTGATAACCAACAGCTTAGGATCGACACGATGGATATCTGATCGTCCAATGCTGAATTGTGCAATTCCTGTAACTTTAGCCATGATACGTTCTCCAACGTTTGAATGTGATTTAACTTCTAAATGGTCGCTTCAAACTTGTCAATAGCCCTTCTGATAAAAATAGCAGCCAATTGAACTTTTTTACAGCTATACCTATAATAATAGTTTTCAATCTTACCTTTTGTAGCATCGCGCTTAACAATTAGCTTGTCAACAGCATCTTCCAGAACATTTAAAAGCTGATATAGCAGTTGCTTGCTTTCACGATCCATTTTTATTTTCCTTTTTTCTTTCCAATGCTTCACGTTGCCAGCGTGACACCATCAGTAACATTTGTTCAGCTATTACGTCAGGAGCCAGCATTGCTATTTTCCTCTAACCAAGCTTTAACGTGACGCTTCAAATCCTCAATATCAACATCTTCACAATCATAAGCGAAACATTTAAGATCATATGCAATTTCATCAACTGTCCAACTGACAATAGTATACCTGTTATCAGCAGCATTATTTAGATTATTGTATACGATATCTTTAAGGACTGTCATTTTGACCTAGGGCCTCCTTTTTCCCATCCTTCACTGATATACTTATCAACTTCGCTTTGGTCAACTCTAATCTTAGCTCTAGTAAATGAATGGATCATCCAGACTTTGCCCACAAAATGACTGCCACGACCGGATCGTTCGATTGAAATGGCTTTTACCGTGGTTAAATTTTCTTTTGCATTATTAAAGTCACTAGCAGCTTTTTGATAATTGGCTGTAACTTTAGATTTCTCATTCTCATACAAGTCTGTAATCTTCTCTACCGCTTCAGCTTCGGTAGTTCCATAACTATGTACTAGCCACTTTTGACCATTCGACATAATGACTTGAGCCAGCCACTCTTGACCAGCAGGAGCATTCTGCGACTGATATGTGATGGTGTTAGTCATTTTGTGCTTTCTCCAAAGCTATTTTCAATAATTACACTGTAGAGGTTTAATCTACAGTGTCAAGCTTTAATTTATTTAGCTAATGCAAAAGCTGATGTACCACATTCGCGCATATCTTTAGCAAATGACTGCCACTGATTATGATTAAGAACGATTGCCTTTTCAATATCGGTCACATAACCCCAGTCTGCTCCACCATCACCTTTGAGATTACCGACATACATAGGGCGAGAAGCTTTAGAAAAGAACCTATATGCGATCTGCTTTGACATCTTGCTAATCTCCATTAGCGTTTCAGTGTTTAAACAATAAACGGCTGACAAACCAATGTCAACCGTCTATTTTAATTATTTTGAGCCTGATAACCAAAGAATGACAAAGGCTTCCGCATTTTTTAATTCATTAAACCAAAATGTCTTATACCTTGTCATGACTTTATATCTTTTAAAGTGATTGTCGTATTCAGGATTATTGATATCAGGTTCCATTTCAGCTAACCTTCACAACTATTCCATTAACCAACTCAGATTGAGCACACTTATCGTCTGCTAAAATCACCATAGTCCATTAGTTTTTAGTTGTCAACTAAAAATTCCAATAAAAAATCCATAAACACAAACCATAGCAACACCAATTACTAGCAAATCACGAGCATCGATGATGAAGTCAAGAAAGCTGTAGCGCGTCATTTGTCTTTCTCCACAATTTTAAGACCAGCTTTATCTAAAGCTGAAATTATACGTTCTGGAAAAGATGAAAAATAGCTCAGAGTTTTAACAGCCTTCAATTCAATAGTCTTTTCTTCTTCAACCTTTAGCATACCAATTTCAATGAAGAAGTCAATGTATCCTTCAATGCCATTTCCGACAGCTTTAGCATAATACAATTTAATTGCTTCGTTTCTAGTCATTCTATTCATCCTTTCATTTAATAGCAGTGTAAATAACAAACGCAAAAGCCAAAAAAAAACAGCAACTGTAACAAATGCTTCTGAACAACCTATTTTATTCCTCTGTTGATAACAAATAAGCTGAAATAAACACATAGCTCAAAATTGTTAACAAAATAATAAGCTGAGCATTTGTCATGTTAATCCTTAATCATTCCTTGACTGTTCAATTCATTTAAAGCTTTAGCTATAATCTCAGCGGTTTCCATATTTCTACATTCACACACAATGACGTAATTTTGTTCATTTAAAACATCATCGTAAGGTCTTGGCTTATTAAGATCAATAACAGACACAGCATAGCAACAGCTATGCTCAACTTGAGTTGAAGCTTTATATCTCATTCTACCTTCTCACCCTTTTGCCTAGCACCAGCATTAGGATTCCAAGCTGCATAAGCATCAGAACACTTTTTAATACAATATGGTTGCTTTGTATAAGTCAGCTTAAAATTACTACGTACAAGCGAACTATGTCCACAATTAACACAAGTCATTTTAATCTTCCTTCAGCTTCCAATAACAACGCGGATTGCGAACATACTCAGACAGAGTGTAGACGTTTTCTTGATCTTTAACAGTCAATCCGTAAGCTGGTTCGCCAGCCATGTTCACATACTCAGTAATTTCACCATATTGAGGATTGTCTGGGCCATCATAATTCAATTCATAATAGCCGTTATTCTTTACAATCCTATCAGCGATCTTTTTATCTACTGTACCCATGGTTAGCTCCTAAATGCCTTTTCCATTCGCTCTAGCTTCTTTGACAGAAACAATACCGTTTCAGGTGCATTGAAACTTCCAGTATGAATAGCAATAGTTAAAGCTTTACGTAATAGCTGCACATCTTCTTTGCTCAACTTTTCTTGCTGTCTCAACTTACCATTAAAAGACATTTAATCATTCCTTCAATTCCACCTATCATATTCAGCCTTAGCATTTTCATAATCTTTATACCAACGATGCCAACGATTGTTACCATTAGCGTCCCACTGATCAACGTCAAATCCGTCATTAGGACCAACATTTAACGTCATTACTTCGCCAGACTTCATTACCTTTTCAAGATAGCTGTCTTCTAAATCATTTGGTTTCATTCATTCCTCCACTGTATATCTCCAACCAATCATATCAGCGACTTCACTATCTGTCAATAAATTACGTCTATGTAACGCTTGAATAAGCTTACCTAAAATCTCAGCAGCTTTATTAGCTTTTTCATTTCCCATTTCAGCGATACCGCATTCATCAGCAGCATCGCTAATTGTTCCTTCTATAGCTGTAAAGATACAGACTTCACATTCGCGGCCATGCCAACTTTTATTTTGAATGATTTTCATTTTTATTAGGTTTTCTAGATTTAATCTTAGGCATCTTTATCTCACCACAGGAAAATAAAGAAATTACGCCATGACCACAACATTGTGGACAATCCCACCAAACCTTACTGTTGTTCTGAATACAGAACAGTGAACCAAATCCATTACAAAGCTTACACATTGTCAATTACTCTATTTCAATTTCTACGTATCTGTTACGATAATCCAACTTTTTCCAAGCTTCTGCATCTTTACGATACCAGAACACTTTCTCAACTTTTCCAGTATCGTCATCGTGCCAATAATAAGTCGTGTCAGTGACTACACATACATAGCATTTCATACGTTCCAACTCCACACCAAACCACCTTGAGCATAAAGCTCTTTCAAGACTACTCCAAACGCTTTCTGATAGCTGCCATAGTATTTGACACAACGAGCTTTGGTAATCAAATGAGCGTATTTGAATAGCTCTGAACGGTTGAGGTAGCGCATTACATTTCACCACGAATGAAGCGCTCAGCTTCAGCATAAGTTGAATACAGCTTATATTTACCAGCCAAAATTTTGACGTGATAACCGTGCTTTTCACCCTTTGCTTTAAAAGTCCAAATCTGCCCGAATGGCTTACCGTTCAAATCAACGTTATACGCAATGCGATTTGAACCTTTAGCAACAACTTTTGTGATTGTGATGTTTTGCATTTGCTCTGTTCTCCAACAGTTGATAGCAGCACTATATCACGACTTTTAAGCAAGTCAACTAGTCTTTTAAACTTTTTATGAAATTTATCGCGTCATCTTCATAGTTAAAATACGCAATTTGTTTAGGGCGCTTTCCTGCTTTGACCTCAGCGTCACTAACAGTAGCAGCGTCACGAATAGAATAACCAGTATCAGCATGACGATTAATGTCATAAATGCGAACTTCAACAATAGCATAACGACTATTGTGTAAGCGGCACACAGCTTGATTAAGCTCAGCACCTTTCACCATGAACTTAGGTGAATTACTAGGCGTCAATGATTGCCAGTTAAGCTCCATCACACTGCCTCCGCCCAAGCTTCGATAATATCCACACCAAACCGCTTTGCGTCAGCAAACGCGCGAGCAATGCCGCTTTCTGCATCACGACACCAACGGAAGCACTCAAACTCAGAACCATCAGTCTTGCGAGCCTTGATGATGAACTTGACTTCCATTTTAAACCCTCCGGTTTGTGTTGCTGTTAATGATTGAACTATACCAGCTTCATTTTATATGTCAACATATTTGTCAGACATTTTAAATTAAAAATGATGATTTTGATTTGATACATTTCCATTTTGCTTTTCTCTAAAAGCGTTCGGCCGATGCTTTTTACAATAATCAAGTCCAGAACAAACATATTTGCTCGGAACATTAACTGTTGCGCTCTGTCTACATCCTTCCCAACGATTACGTGATCTGCTCCACACTTCCTTATCACAAATGCGCCTTCCGTCAGCGTCAATCATTTGCAGCCCCATTGGACAACTTGGATGTCACCATACGCAGCGGCAATATCAGCTTTAGCGGATTCGATGGACACCGCCGAAACTTCGACCCACTTTGAGAAATCGCCGTCTGCGATCAGAATTGAATATGTGCGGTAGGTCATCTGCTCTCCCCGTTGTTTGTGTATTCAACATAGCAGCTTGGTTTTTATTGTCAACATCTATTTTCAACTTTTTCAAATTATTTTTAGTCCCATGGCATCTTAGGCATTGACGGTTTGTTTCGTGGCTTCTGATGCACTCTTAATTGAACTCTATTTAAGTCTGGCGCTATTGAGTTAAACTTATTCGTCTTAAGGTCTTTAATAGGTGGAGACTTACTATCAAACGCTATCTTTGAAATACGGCACTTTTGAATAATCAATTTCTTAAATTTATAATCTTTCATTACAACTCCAAATTGTTTAAATAATTAACTAATTCCTCAATTTGACGTTTATCAAGCCTAATATTACCATACTTACTAAAACCTTCTTTACTCTTACCACTATCAATATAAACATTTACAAAAGTATCAGCAGGTATAATTTTTAATTTGTTTACTCTAATTGAACTTCTATCTACAAATTCAGACCTAAGTATCAATCGATTATCAGTCATCTTAACTCCTAATAGCTCTTTAGTAACATCTGTCTGAAATAGATTGCCATATTCTTCATCAATCATTTCTTAAGCTTTCTGATTTCTTCTGCTGTATCAGGATAATCACATAATTTAGCAGCAGCTTCAATAGCATTATTCCAATCAAATTTAGCTATAAGCTCAGTGTATTCTAAAATACTCTTTAACATCTTGTCTATAGCATCATCTATCTGGCCTTATCCCATCACCATAAAAAATCTTAACTCTTCATACTGCTCTTTAGTTAGCCTAATGCTAGACGACGCTATGCTAACATAGACATCTTCTTTATAAACTTCAATTCTAAAAGCAATACATCTGTTATCTCTCAATTCTATCTTTTTAATTATTGGATTATGATTTACATTCCATCCATCACTCATTTATATTACTCCATTTGCATTTTTAAAACAATCACTCTAATCTACCTACTTCATAGACATCATCATGAACAGCTACTCTAAACTTCCTATTCAACTTCCTACTCATATTGCTAGCTAAAGCTCTGAGTGTTTTAAGCTTCATTTCATCATGCTTTACTAGAAAACATTTGCCCACAATTAAGTCATTCCATGGAAAATTGTGTTTTGGCCTTTTTGGAGCCGGATTGGCTAGTTTTGCAGAAATTTGGTACATATCTCGCATAAATTTAATCTTTCTCCTGAGTTAGCAGTCTATTTTGCAGAAGATTGTTTTAAAGTCAACCGAAGTTTGAAGAAAATTTTTCCATAGTTTATCAAGTTTATGGTAGATTTACAGCTCTGTATAAAGAATTGGCTGTTTTTTAAGGTTCCCTATAACTCGTAAGTCTTTGATTTCTTTCTTATTATTATTATATAATTATTATAATATATAGAATAGTACTTAAAGTAGTCAATTAAAGTAGTCGATTAAAAACCAAATAACAATAGTGCTAACACCTTTTATTCAGACTTAGACGTTTATAACGTAAAACTCCATAATTTGAACGATTTCAAGGACTTAGCGTTATAATCGATTTATAATTTTATATCCGCCGAAAAAACCACTTCTACTTTAATTCTTCTGCAAACTCATCCAACAATGACATATTCGCTATCATGTATGACATTTGCGAAGTGCCAAACTGTTGGCTCGTCTTATTCTTCGGTATCTCCACTAAGAAACCATTATCAACCAAAGCTTGAATGGTTCTTTTTATTGAATTAGTTGCTCCTAATCTATCTCTCTTAAATGCTATATCGTTACACAAACGCCTTGCAAAATAAACATGAGGTATAGTTTTAGCATGAAACATATTCTCGTGTCCTTTGATGTAAGACTTAACTTTATTCATATCACTTAACACGTATATAGCTACAGCTTTCTTCATTTTATCAAGCTGTCTAATCTCATCAGAATTTTTACCTATAGAACCACTTTCAAATTTTGCAGACAACGCTTTAATATCGTGTTCCACTAACTGCTTTCCCCATTCTACATGATCTAACTCTATAAGAGGATTGTAAGGACTGATACCGATAGCCACTAAAGCACTGATCTTCATCAGCTTAATGTGGGCACGGTTCCAAAGTTGACGAATGACTTCTTTATCTGTGGAATTGATTTTGTAATCAGCTAATACATTAAAAGCATCTAGCTCTTTTTTAGCTTGAATACTGATATTAACATTAACAACATCGCGATTGCTCATGACAGTTTTAGCATGAGCCATGACATCAGCAATTTTACCTATAAATTTTTCATCTGGCTTACTGAGCATGTGATTTTCATTTAAAGCTGGACGCTTGCCATTATATTCAATCAATAAGAAACGTGGTAATAATCCTTCAGCTATCATTTCTTCAGTCAATGCTGAATAAAATGTTTCTGGTGTACTTTCACCTAAAATAGAAAATGCTGGTGCTGATATGAGATTAGTATTCTTTTCTGCATCAGCATAAATAGACGGGCGAGCAACTTGCCCATGACCACTTTTATTATAGAGGTCTAATAACATACGCTTAAGCGACTTTTCAGCACCATTCGCGCGATGGTCTGACATAGCTTGCAAGCGCAAACCAAACTCGCCAAGAATTGACACAAAGCTTTGAGATTTAGTGGACAGATATTTTATAAGGGCTTGCCCTGAAGCTATCTCAGACGGCCCCATAAATTCAGGTGCTACAGGAACACGCATTGATACAGCATTGACAATCTTATCAATACCACTAGCTAAAGCTTCTTTACCTGTACCTGTATTAGCTAAAAGCAATACGTATTGATTTAAACCTGTACCAGATACATTATAAGCACGGCCACAAACTCCAGCCATGAAACCTATAGCGCCAGCTAAGGCTATCTCAGGAACAGGGCGAGGCGCAGACTGATAAATAAACTGCGCGATTTCACCTAATAGACCGGGAGGTGGTAGAATGGTGGAAGTGGTAGGACTCGAACCTACATCTGTACCGTTATGAGCGGCGGGAACTAACCGTTGTTCTACACTTCCATTATTGGTAGCGGCGCTTGGATTTGAACCAAGACTGTCAACGTCAAAGGTTGATGGGCTACCATTACCCGACGCCGCTAATTTTTGTTGTGTTAGCTTTTCTTCTAGCGCTATCTTGAAGCCTTCAGTATCTACAAGAGGAAGCATTCTGTCAAATGATCTTTGGATCATTTGATTGACATAATCAGACCTTTTAGCTTTATCTCTAAGTCCAAGATTGCTAGCTCTAAATATTCTGGCGATTTGATTTCTGTTTTGAGTATAGAAAGCAATAATGTCGATAATTGCGAAGTCTGCTTCGGATTGAGAACTATACAATGATTGCCAATCGCCGCTGTACAGACTGTTAAATTTGTCTCCGTTACTAGCACTCGAAGCTTGTTTGATGATTTCAGCATCGTTTTGCGTCTCCGGTTCATTACCTGTATAATTGCTAATTTTTGGCGGTGCAGCCATTTGTTCATACAATGACTGCAATAACTCTTGCCTATTAGCAATAGGCTTATTGAGATAAACATTTCCGGTCATTGTGAAATAACGACCGCTTGAATAAATCTCTACAAAAGCACGTCTGCGACCTTGAGGTACAGAGCCTTTAATAATGATGTGCAATCCTTTGCCTGAAGGTGAACACTCACTATAACTGTCAAACTCTTTAAATATATTTAGCTGTCGCTCGTAGTCTTTAGCTGCATTGGGATTAGGTTCACCGTTTGGTAAAACAGATGTATCGTCCAAATCAACACCAGCGTAGCCAGTGTTGGTAAATATGAAACCTAATCCATCATAGCTACCGAGTTGCAAGCAATTAAAAGCGTCATCAAACTTAACCCAATTAGACGGATTAGTTACGTCACACTTATAACCATTAGGCTGATACGGAACTTTAGTAGGCTTTGATTGTTTTCCGTTAGGCCATTCGTATTTCCAAAGACACCAATTAGGTAATAGTCTCAATTCTTCAGGAATAGCGTAAAGCTTAGATAGCATAATTACACTTTCTATTTAAACTTTTATCTTAAGCTTAAATTTAAACTTCTAGCTTCTTATTCATTAAAAATTCATAAAGCTTCTGTGTTTTACCAACATCAGCTAATTTTAATTTGCCTTTAGCTAAGGTTTGAAGCCATGTTGCTGACAATCCGGTTTGAGCGGCTAGCTCCTTAAGCGTTGTTGTTTCGAGCCGCTCACGGACTAAAGCCTCGGTCTTTTCCTTCAGGCTGGAGCGATACACAGGGAAATGAGAGGGACGCACCGGAGAAGCTCCTGAAAGCGACGCATTAGATTGTGGGCAGCACCCTAAAACGAACAAATTCTTTCCGCAATCTGAATTTAGTGTATTGACACAGCTTTCTGAGCGTGTAGCTTGTGACCACTCACAGTGCGTTGTGAGGTGCTTTCAACCCGATTTAGGAGGCTTGCTCATGCGAGGGAACACTTAAAGCCCTCTAAATATAAATCACCATAAACCCTCAATTGCTAACAAATGGAAAATTAAAATGGAGAAGTAGCAAATGAAGAATGTTACACTTAGCGTTAGTTCTTTTAATTCACCTGTGCCAGCGTTTCCGTCATTGTCACCAGTACAGCTAGAAACGCCTAAAATTACTAACGTTAACTTCAGTGTGCAATTTGACAATGAAACGGAAGCTTTAGTTTTTGTGAAATTCATGATAGATAATATTCAAAATTATAAAGCTGGTGGTGTGTAATTTATGCAAACAAAAATGATGATTGAAAATCCTGATGATGTTCAAATAACACTCAAAGTCACAATGAGTGTTAAAGAATGGGACGTTGTTAGGTGTGGATTGAGCCGCAGCACTTTACCTGAAATATCATTGATTAATGCTATAACTAATGCTTTTAGCCAAATTCGTAAAATTATTTATGTTAATGAAAATGAGGAATAACAAATGGACATTCGCGAGGTACTCGCTGCTATTGATGAAAACGATAGACAGCTTTGGGCTAGTTGCCGCACAAATATGCGCAAAGTTTATATTTCTGCCCACAATAAGATTATTGGCACGGCTGATTGGGAAATAATTGATGATGCTTTTTTGGATATGATTGATATTCAATTAGCAGAGTTGTTTGATCGTGCTGGTAGAATTAAAGCTACAAAACCATTGATTAATCATAATGACGCTGATAAGCTTAAGAATGATTTGCTGAAGCGTGATGATGAAATTAAGAATAAGTTAACTTTGGTTAGTAATGGCGATGAAGCTACTGAGCTTCCTGAAAATGAATGGAAATGAAAATGAAATATAAATTGGAATATGAGCCTAAATATAATTATGTTTTGTATCGCTGGGAAGAAGGTTTTATCTTTGGAAGATGGAAGTATTTAACTACTTTTAGTAGTTTAGAAGATGCTGAAAAAGCTCTGGATAAAGCCAAGTCATTTCCTAAGTTTTACGAAGTTTGATCAAAATGAACGCTCCTACACCTTGGACTACTGATAAGCCAGCTTGGTTGACGCAAGAGATTGAAGCTCAACTTGTAGCCAATAAGCTTCCACTTGATAAAGATGGAATGCTTTTACTTTGGCAAAAGTCAAAGGACATGCTGACTCATTGGAAAGAGCTTGAAATGGAATGGCGCAAAGTATGCGCTGAGTTCTTAGTGCCGGACAAGACAGAAGGCACGGTCAATGTAGAATTAGGTGCTGGCTATAAAGCCAAGGTAGTTCATAAATACAATTATAAGCTTGATAGTGATAATGACAAGATTTGGGCAGCGCTAGATAAGATTAGTAAAGTAGGAAATGAAGGTCAATTTATCGCTGAACGTCTAGTGTCGTGGACGCCCAATTTCCTTAAAACTGAATATACCACATTGCAAGAGGAAGCATCTAAAGGTAGTCAGCAAGCTAAGGATATTTTGGCTATTGTTGAAACTGACATGCTGACTATCACTGAAGCTGCTCCTACGCTCAGTATTGTTGAACCGAAAGCTAAGAAAAAATGAAACAAGAGCCTTTCGTAATTGAAAATCCGCTTGTCATTATGTTTAAGCAAGACGACAAGGTAACATGCCACATTCATCCGTCTAAAGACATGACTTACGAAATGTATGGAATGGCGGTGTGCGATTTGGTACGACACGTAGCGAAAGCATTTAAAGTTCCTGAAAATGATGTTTGGAAATGGGTTGATATAGAACGTAAAACTAATACTACTGAAATTATTCAGGCTAGTTAGCAATGAACCAGAATGATTTAAAACCGGCCGGAGACTTTGCTAAGGCTTATGGTGTTAAAAGCATCGTATATGGTGCTGCAGGATCAGGTAAATGCTTAGCTCCGGGTACACCTATTTTAATGTTCGATGGTTCAATTAAAATTGTCGAATTGATAAAAGAAAATGATTTATTGATGGGACCAGATAGCTTGCCTAGGCGAGTTGTAGGTTTGGCTCATGGCTTTGAAGAAATGTTTGATATCATACCTAATAAAGGTGAAACTTATAGAGTTAATCGTTCTCATATTTTATCATTAAGAATGAGCACTAGAAATTATGATGTAGAAGTCACAATAGATCAATATTTTAATGAAACTGAAAACTTTAGAAAAAATGCTAAAGGATGGAGAACAGGTGTAGAGTTTTCTACAAAAAATATAACTGTCAATCCATATTTGTTAGGCATTTGGTTAGGTGATGGTTCTAGCGATGAACTTGCTTTTCATACTAAAGATGAAGAAATTGTAAATTTTTTAAATGACCAATGTTGGTATCATGGTTTAGTTTTACGTACATATGTCAATGGCGATAAGTGTCCTAGATATAGGTTGTCTAGTACAAAATCTCAAAAAATTAATAATAAACTAAACGCTCATTTTGATAGTTACTCATTATTTAATAATAAACATATACCGTTTGTTTATAAGACTAACTCTAAGGAAATCAGACTTCAATTGCTCGCTGGTTTAATCGACAGTGATGGCTACTTAGGAACTAATTGTTTTGAAATTTCTACTAAGCTTGAAATATTAGCTGATGATATTTGCTATCTAGCTAGATCGTTAGGATTAGCTGCTTATAAGAAAAAAACTAACAAAGAATGTGTAAATAATGGTGTATGGGGAGTTTATTGGAAAGTTTCAATTTCTGGAAATACAGATATAATTCCAACTAAGCTTAAAAGAAAACAAGCGTCTAAAAGAAAACAAATTAAAGACGCTTTAGTTACAGGTATTACTGTAAAGTCGGCAGGTTTTGGAGAATACTACGGATTTGAGTTAGAAGGCTCAAATAAATTATTCATGTTAGGAGATTTTACAGTTACTCACAATACACCACTAGCTAATACTTGTCCAAGACCTTTGATGTTAGCTTGTGAGCCGGGTATGCTATCTATGCGCGGCAGTACCATTCCGACATATCAAGCGTTTACAGAAAAAGCGATTGACGATTTTTTCCTCTGGTTCTTCGGATCAGCCGAAGTTAAAAATTTTGACACGTTGATTGTAGATAGCATTAGTCAAATGCCAGACATATATCTTCAAGCTGCTAAAGTAAACATTAAGCATGGTCTACAGCAGTATGGATATATGGCTGAAAGAACCATGACACATTTGCGCCGATTGTATTTCACTCAGCAGAAACACACTTATTTGATAGCTAAAGAAGAATTAGCTAATATTAATGGCGTATTTACGCGTCGTCCGTACTTTCCCGGACAGCAGCTTAATGCTGATGTACCATATCTTTATGACGCTATCTTGCATCTAGCTAAAGTGCCTATTCCGGGAGTTGGAGAGGCTTTGGCTTTTAGGTGTAAAGGTGACATGAGCGTTATAGCCAGAGAAAGGACAGGAAAAGCAGCAGAGTTTGAACCGCCAAATTTCGCAGATTTGATTAAAAAAGTAATGGCTTAGAAAGGACTAAAATGAGAACGTTTAAGCTTACTATTGATGAAGAAGAATTGAAGGCGTTGATTAATCATCATCACTATAGTGATGATGGACGTTATAGCATTGATAAGTCGTCACGTATTCACGAGCTAACTAAGCGTCTGAATAAACGTGTTGATGATAACAATAATGATGTTGAGGAACGACCTGTTGATAAAACTGATCAGCCTAAGATTGAAGGGTGGGGCTGATGGACAGAATGCTTCAATTCTTTGAATATAAACATTTGCCAGAACATCTGCAAAATGCTAGCAAAATTTTTCACGATTTAGCTCATTATATCGTGACTAACTTTCCTCAAAACCCTGAAAGAACTGTAGCTCTCAGAAAGCTTTTGGAAGCTAAAGATTGCGCTGTTCGTTCTACGATTTACAAGGATTAATTACCATGCCTTTCGACGCAGTTTTCAATGCTAATGAAGTAAAGCCGCAGCAGAGTGGCGGTGCGCATCCTGTTGGAAATAAGTTTCCGTTCACTATTACCAATACTGTTGTTGAACCTACCAAGGACAATAACGGTGGTAAGTTTGTGGTTGAACTGTCTTCGGCTGCTGGTAGCATCAAGATCAATTATAATCTTTGGAACCAGAGCGAAGCGGCACGTAGTGTTTCCAAGGGTCAACTTTCGGCATTGTGCCACGCTACAGGCATTTTCCAAGTTGACTTTAAAAATGATGGTGCTGCTTTGCGTGGAGGTGTTGGTTTGATGGATATTGGCTTCCAGAAGGGTCAAGAGCCATCTGCTGAAAAGCCTGAAGGTGGTTATGTTGAAGTAAAGAAGATTTACGATAAGAATGGTAATGATCCTACTCAGCAGAGTGCTCCACAGTCCAATGCTAGCTCTGGATTTACTCAGCAGCAGCCTATAAATCAGCCTCAGACAACACAGCAGCAGAACAGTGGATTTGGACAGCAAGTGAATACAAATCAGCCTGATAACAATGCTGCTGGTGGCTGGAATGCTGGTGGCGGTGCTGTACAGCAGCAAACTCAGCCGCAGCAGCAGGGTGGCGGTTGGCAGCAGAATGCTGGTGGAATGCCACAGACCGCTCCATGGCAGAAGTAATAGCTCCACTATAGACTAATATAAACAGGAGCTTAAACTAGAGTTGTTAATAGCCGCACTATTAACAACTCATTTTTTATTTTGAGGCTCACAATGCCCACACAATTAAGCGACAGCGATCTAAAAGACATTGCTGATAAAATCAATGACGGGATCGACGAATTATCAGTTAAAACTTTAAAGGATAAACCTCGGACTCATTTAGGTATCTCTGAAATTGGAGAACCTTGTATGAGACAGCTTTACTATAAATTTAGATGGGTAAAATTTGAAGAATTTGACGGTCGAATGTTGCGCTTGTTCAAGCGCGGGCATCGTGAGGAAGAACGCTTTATCAATTACCTAGAAGGTATTGGCTGTAAAGTTAATAGATTTGATGAAAACGGAAAGCAATACCGCGTATCTAGTGTGATGGGGCATTATGGTGGTAGCTGTGACGGTATCAGCATCACACCTTGGAGTGATGAAAAATTTTTGTTAGAGTTTAAAACTCATAACAGCAAATCATTTATCGACCTTTTAAATAAAGGCATTCATAAATCCAAACCTAAACATTTTGCCCAAATGTCAGGCTATGCTTATCACATGAACATTAAATACGGTATCTACTTTCCAGAGAATAAAAATGATGATGACATAAAGGTTGAAGTGATCAGGCTCGATTGGCTATTAGGAAGGCAATTAGAAATAAAAGCTAATGAAATAATCACAGCAAAAGACCCGCCAGCTAAAATTAGCGAAAATTCAGCTTATTGGGAATGTAAATTTTGTACGTTTTTAGGCATTTGCCATCAAAACGAAATCCCTCAAAAGAATTGTAGAAGTTGTAGATCAGCAGTAGCTATTGACAATGCTGAATGGTTATGCAGTAGATACAATTCTTTAATTCCTAAAGATTTCATTGCTAAAGGTTGTGAGGATTGGAATGTCATCTGAAGAAATATATTATTTTACATGGCTTCCTTGTAATAAAGGCCACATATCTTATAGATATAAATCTACGTATCAATGCGTAGAATGCCTAAAAGAATATAGAGCTATTAACAAAAGAAGGCATCGGCTAAATAAATATAATCTTACTGAAAAAGATTACGATGATAAATTGAAAGACCAAAATTTTGTTTGCGCTATTTGTAAAGAAGAAGAAACTACCATAGACGGAGCTACTCAAGAAACAAAAATTTTATCTGTAGATCATTGCCATAAGACTAAAATAGTCAGAGGGTTGCTGTGTAATAATTGTAATCATCTGCTAGGTAAAGCAAAAGACCGCATAGAAATTTTAAGTTCAGCTATTGATTATTTGAAAAAATATGCAACTTAGACCTTACCAAGAAGAACAATTACAAGCACTTTGGTCATACTTTATGACTAATAGTGGAAATCCAGTGTTGGCTAAAAATAAATCAAACAAATGATAGAGCTTAGACAATATCAAATTGATGGATTGACTGCGCTTTGGAATTATTACGCCAACGGCGGTAAAGGGAACGTATTGTTATGCTGGCCTACAGGCGTAGGTAAATCGGTCTGCCCTGCTATTTTCATCAGAGAAGCGATCAGATTATGGCCAGATCAACGCTTTATGCTATTAACTCATTCGTCAGAGTTAGTATCTCAAGACGCTGAAGCTTTAAATTCTATTTGGAATACAGCGCCATTAGGAATATACAGCGCGAGCTTAAAAAGAAAAGATTATCATCAGCCCATAATATATGGGACTATACAAAGTGTAATTAGAAAAGGCGCTGCTCATTTCGGTCATAGAGATATTTTGTGGGTAGATGAAGCTCACATGATTTCTGATCAAGATGCTTCTATGTACATAAGGTTTATTAATGAATTAAAACAAATAAATCCCAAGCTAAAAGTGATAGGCTTAACAGCTACTCAGTTTAGATCAGGTATGGGCTTACTGACGGAAAGTAAACTTTGGGACGAAATTATTCATGATCTAACAAGCTTAGAAAATTTTAATAAGCTAGTAAAAGATGGCTATCTGTGTCCTTTAATCCCAAAAAAAACTCAAACTGAATTAAACACTCAAAACGTTGGCATTCAAAAAGGCGAATTTATTCAAAGTCAGTTACAGCATGAAGTTGATAAAGCTGAAATCACTTGGAAAGCTTTGCAGGAGGCTATTTATTACGGACAGAATAGAAAATCATGGCTAATATTTGCGTCTGGTATAGGCCATGCCGATCATATAGCAGAAATGCTTAACCAATTAGGTATTGATTGTGCATCTGTACACTCTAAACAAAAACCAGATTACAACAAAGCTGCTATAGAAGCTTTCAAATCTTATAAGTTAAGAGCTATCGCAAACTATGGAAAATTAACCACTGGCTTTAATCATCCAGGTATAGATTTAATAATAATGCTAAGGCCGACTATGAGTGTCAGCCTTCATGTTCAAATGTTAGGTAGAGGCACTAGAACTAATACAGATAAAAAAAATTGTCTTGTCTTAGATCATGCTCGCAATACCGCTAGATTGGGTTGTGTGAACGATCCTGTTATTCCTCGAAAGAAAGGTGATAAAGGCGGCGATCTTCCTGTAAAGATTTGTGAGGCTTGTGGCGTTTATAATCATATCAAAGCTATTACATGTGATATGTGTGGAGAGCCGTTTGCATTCCAAGTTAAAATTAAGGAAACTGCTGGCACAGAGGTTTTAATTAAAGATTATGAGCAGCCAATTATCGAAACTTTTAATGTGACTTATGTGACGTATGGAAGAAAGCAAAAAGAAGGTAAAGCTCCTTATGTTGTCGCGACATACTTCTGTGGCTTAGATGCATATAAAGAGCTAGTATTTCCTGAAAGCAAAATGAAAAAGCATTTCTATGATTGGTGGAGAATGCGGAGTGTTACTGAGCCTCCTCAGACAACAGCAGACGCTTTATCTATGGTATCACAGTTAAGACCACCTAGACGAATAAGAGTGCATTTAAATAGAATGTATAATGGACGTAATCTACCTGAAGTTTTAAGCTCGGAGTTTTGAATATGAAATTAAAATGTATCGGTGGTAGGTGTGATGGTCAAATAATAGAAGTAGATTATGATTATCGTAAAGGAGATATCATCAGAGTACCAAACAAATTTGTATTTAGTGTAGAAAATATAATTACAAACCAGCCTCCATCTTACATATCTGACCCGTATTCATTCTATAAAATAGAAGAATTTAATTTTAAAAATCCTGATCTTGATTTTAAATTTTTAATTCCTGAAAAATGGAATATAACTGAAGCTGTGCGTTATTTATTGGCTAGTCATCATGGCCTATGTTAAACCTAAACCAAAATTGAGAATTGACCATATTGATAATATTAAAACAACTATAGCTAGACTGTTTGACAAAAAGTCAACTGATTTTCCATATCAGAATTGTTTAAACTGTAAGCATTGGGCTTACGGCAAAGATATGTGCGGTAAGTTTAATGCTAAACCTCCTACTGAAGTTTTAATTTATAGTTGTGAAGCTTACGAGGATGATTTTGACATTCCTTTCTGAGATATAAATAAATGAAACGGCCTAAAGCAAAAGCTACTGATAGTAAATTATTAGCCAGCTTAAAGTCTATGTCTCCTATCTTCAAGGATGATGGTTATCCTTGGGAAACTAATGTTCTATTTCAAAACAATTGGGCTGTTGCGACTAATCATGTGATCTCTATGGGTGAGCCTATCAAAGAAGATCTGTTTGCGTATCCTAAAGCTAAGCTGATGATTGCAGCTTTAAATAAATGTAGCGAGAACCTTTCAATCACTCAACTAGATGGAAAGCTTTCTGTAAAGTCAGGTAAGTTCAGAGCGCTAGTCCCATGTATGCCAGTTGAAGATGTCATGAGAACTTCACCTGATAATGCTATAGCTAGTATAGACGACAGAATTAAAACAGCTATTTCAAATGTGTCAGCGATAACTGAAAATGAGGAAAGCGTAGTAACAGCTTCTATCTTAATCAGTGATGGATCAGTTACCGCTACAGACAGAAAATTAATTTTACAATCCTATCATGGTGTATCTTTGCCCACATTAGCTCTGCCGAAAGCCATCATCAGTCCGCTGGTGAGCAACGCAAAAGCATTAAAAAGCTTTGGCTTTAGCAATTCATCTTGCACATTTTATTACGAAGATAATAGCTGGATTAAGAGCCAATTCTTTGACAGTCAATGGCCCGATGTTAGTTCAATTCTAGATAAGAAGTGCAACTTATGGCAATTACCAGAAGGCTTCTATGAAGCTGTCAGCAGCCTTGAACCGTTCTCAGAAGATGGAAACGTTTATTTCGATACAAATTGTATGCGCTCTCATCCTTCACCTGATAAAGGTGCTAGTTATGAAGTGTACGGATTGCCACCGGGGCCAATCATGAACATCAAACAATTGAAAATTGTAAAACCATTTGTCAAACAAGTTGATTTTCTAGTTCCTCACCACAATTCAAAGATGATGTATTTTTATGGTGATTCGGTTAGAGGTGCTATCGCTGGGCGAGTTGAATAATGCTCCTAAATGACGATGGACGCTTAATGATAGGAAAAGGCGTCCAGCTAAAACCTTATAAGCCCAGACCTATAATCAAAAGAGAATTTTTAACACAAGCTGAAATACAGAACAACACAGGTTCAGATTTAATCCTCGACTGTGAAGCGTACCCAAACTACGCTATGTTTGGATTTAAGAGCGTTAAGCTACGTAAATATCTTAAGATTGACAACAGCTTTAATCCTCAACTTCTTTCGTGGCTTTTATTCAATTATCGGACTGTTGGCTTTAATTCCATCCTTTATGATTTGCCTATGCTGTGGGCATGGTTTTTTAACGATCATCCTGAATTTCTGAAAGCCGTGAGCAACGCTCTGATCCAAAGCGGGAAGCGAACGAATGAAATAGAGAAGGAATTTGGCTTCACCTGCTACAAGGTGCCTGATCGCTCGCACGTCGATCTTTTTAACGTCTGTCCATTAAAAGGTTCTCTCAAGCTCTATGGTGCCCGGCTTCATTCTCCACGTCTTCAAGACTTACCATTTCCAGATAATGTTGAGTTAGAAGAATGGCAAAGACCAATCGTAGACGATTACAATTACAATGATTTAGACGTTACAGAAATAATATTTAAATTTTGTAAAGAACGGTTAGAACTACGTGAGCATATTTCATTAGAATATAATGAAGATTTGATGAGTAAGTCTGATGCTCAAATGGCTGAAGTTGTTATCAGTAAGGAAGTTGGAAAGCTCAATAAGCGATGGGTTAAGCGTCCTGAAATCGAAAGTGGCACTGTCTATAAATATTCAATACAGCCTTATTTAAAATATCAAACTCAGTCTATGCAGAAGTGTTTAGAGAGAGTAATAAAAGCTGATTTTATATTAGGTAATAATGGCAAGATCATTCCACCTAAAGAATTAGAAGAACCTGTTCAAATTGGTAACAGTTGGTACAGCTTAGGTATTGGTGGATTGCATTCTAAGGATAAATGTAAAGCTTATAAAGCTATCAATGGATACCGTTTAAAGGATATTGACGTTACTAGCTATTACCCAAACGCTATTTTAAACATGCAACTTTATCCTATAGCGATGGGACCAAACTTTCTAACCATATATAAAGGTTTTAAAGATCAACGAGTATATGCTAAAAAGAATGGATTATTTACCAAAGATAAAGGATTGAAGATTTTCTTAAACGGTGTGTCAGGTAAATTCAGTGACGAATGGTCTAAAATGTATTCTCCCGGTCACACTATTCAAATGAACCTAACCGGACAGTTGAGCATTCTTTTGCTAGCTGAAATGTTTGAATTACAAGATATGGAAATTGTATCAGCTAATACGGATGGTTTAGTTGTATATTATAAAGATGAATACGAAGATAAAGTTTCCCACACTATTAAGCAATGGGAGACTGCGACCAATTTTCAATTGGAAGATGTCGATTATTCTGCTTATTATGCGCGTGATGTGAACGCTTACTTCGCTGTCAAGAAAGATGCTAAGAGCTTAAAGGACGTAAAGGTTAAAGGCCCTTACAGCGAGGTAGGCTCGCAATCAGGAACACAACTCGACAATAACCCTATCCATCTAATCTGTTCAGATGCTATCAAATTGTTTTTGATTAATGGTACACCTTACGAAAAGACTATACGAGAGTGTACAGACATCACTAGATTTATAGTGGTGCGAAACGTCAAAGGTGGAGCAGCTTTTAGAGGAGAGTATTTAGGAAAAGTTGTTCGCTGGTACTATTCAAATAAGAGTTATGATTGTATTCAATATATAACTTCTGGTAATAAAGTAGCTGAAACTGATAATTGTATGCCTTGCATGGATTTACCTGAAAGCATTCCTGATGATTTAAATTATGAGTGGTATATTGACAAGTGTAACGAAATATTGTACGATGTTGGTTTCTATCAACGTCAAAAACAAGTGAGTTTTTTCTAATGGATACAAAAGAAGCGCTAAAGCAAAGCATTAAAGAACTTCAATATAATAGAGAATGTGGATACTCACCAGACATTACAACTATCAGAATAATTGAAAGTGTTTTAGAAGCTATGCCCCGCGAAGTCGCCCTCTCCAAGCCTACCGACGCAACCAACGCCAGCGCAGAGGCGCGGCTGCGGGAGGTGTTGAAGAAGATCGAGTATGCGTCACGCAAAGACAGTTTGACGGATTGTGAGCGCATCCAGTCTATCCGCGCACTCGTGAACGCCGCCCTCTCCGCCTGCGGAGACGAGGCGAAGAAATCTGGGGGCGGCAAAGAACCGCGAGGATGTCCTACTCCTGATCGGCGAGAGATAGTGGCTCAAATAATTGATCCGTCTGCATTTGAACCAAACAACCTTGCTCAAGAACCGTTCTACATAGACCTGTGGAAGCGCCGAGCACTCGCCAAAGCCGACGCCATCCTCGCCACGCTCGACGGAGGCCGCGATGCGTAGGCTGACAAGGCTATGCCTCTCTTTGTGGATGTGGTGCTTGCCGCATTGGTTCAGTTTTCGCCTCGACGCGAACGGTAGATATCATCCGTTCCCAACGGATAGCTATGGCCGTCCCGCCAGGCCACGCCGCTCTAGCCCAATCCGATGAGAAGAAGTGAGATGAATAACCAATATGCTTGGAGACTTGGTGAGGCTGCCCGCGCGGCGAAGCCAGGGGGTGATTTAATTGATCTTGGTTGGTCTCTTGCGCGTGAGCTTCATGAGCGCGGCTTTGACATCGTTCCTCGTGACCGTGGTCCGGCTGGGCTGAACCCAGCCAAGACGATCAACGAGATGTGCTGGTTCCCTCCGACCGCCACTCAACTCGACGCACTCGACAAACATTAATCAATGCGCTACGATAAAAACTATTTAAAGCAACAATTCACATTAAAATGCTTATCATGTGGAGATACTGAAACTAGAGAAAAAGTTACCCATCCACCAAAATATTGCTTGAAGTGCAGAGTAAAAAGAGATAAGCTGAAAAACGCGATGGACGTTAAACGATACAGAAAGAGAAATGAAAATGGAAACTGTCAACGTGAGCAATTCAAGCATGATTAGTTCAATTACTTATGATCGAGAAAGCAAAGAACTTATTGTAATGTTTAACAATGGTGGTCAATACAAATACTTTGATGTACCAGCAGAAGTATTTGATCACATGTCTACATTGACTGAAGGTCTAGGAAAGTTCTTTACGTCTGATGTTAAGACAAAGTACCAATATGAGAAAGTTTAAATTCTTGATTGCGCTCTGATCGTATCTGACAACATAGAAGCTGCGTCAATAAACTTTGACGTGGCTTCTTTTAGCTTATCGTTAGCTAATCTTAATTTTAATTCTTCTTTTGTAAAATCTCTATCACTCTTTCCATCATCTGAAAATATACGCCTGATTTGGCTTATCACATCGTTCATTTGAGAGACCTCACTTCTGTCGTTAACATGTGAATAGCGTTAGCATTAGAGTGCATAGCTTCTGCTATTTGGTCAGCAGCTTCTATTCTCTCTCCATAACTTTCAGTCAGAAGATTTTCTAACATTTGTATTCTTAAATCTTTTTTTTCTTCTCTTTTTTCTGACTTCTGTAACATCACCCATAATACAATAGCAACTATGGCAGACGGTCCTAATGATTTAATCAAATCTGGTAACGCCGTAACGTCCATCTGCCATAGCCTTATTAGCTTTTAAACATCGTCAGCTTGTTGAGGAGGAACAAAATCAGGACTTTGGATTTGAGCCGACAAAGCGTTCGCTTGTGCAATTAAATTATCAATATCAGCTTGAGTCAACTCGCTGCCTTTAAACATATTAACAATAGCTTCGGCAAAAGGCTTAGCGTTTTGCTCAGCTTTGATCACAATCGGAGCAGCGGTCACAATCAAATTAGAAACGGCACTGATGATTTGAACGATTGTTGCAGCTTCCATTTACTGTACTCCCGGCAGTTTAGCAGCCACGGCAAAATCTTTAAATGTGCTAACAGCAGCAGTGGCAGCAGTAATATAACTACTTGCATCTAAAGTAGGATTATTACGCTGAAATTCGACAGCGCGATTAATAGAAGCGTTAGCCGCTTTGTCATAAGCCTGAGCTTGTGTAAGAACACTCCACTTATAACAAACATTAGTGATCGAAAAATTATTTTCTTTAGTACAGCGCGGTAAACCACGATATGCAATAACAGCAGTATCTAAAATACCATAAGTGCTGATAGCACCAGCTAAAGTATTATTACCAACAGGATTTTGAATGCTAGCAAAAATGTTACCATTTTGACAACCAGCTAGCATAAAAGTAGCAAAACAAATTATAATTAACCTTCTCATTTCATTTGAACCTTATTAGTTGTATTGGAAACAATATTCTTTTGGGTTGTGTTATAAGCGATGTCAGGATTGGTAACAACTGTAGTATCTTTTACAGAAGCAGCTTGCTTAACAAGATTTGTAGCGCGATTAACATAATAAGCGTAAAGTGCTGCTGAAATGCCCACAATTAGCGCAATCAAATTAGCAGCGTCGCCACCAGTAACCCAACCTTTGCCAACAGCGAACATAACACCAGCGGTAATCAAACGTTCAATGACACCAGAGACTTGAGACCAATTAGGCATAATTAAAAATCCTCTGTTAAATATAAGGTTTACCAGCTTCAAATAGTTTACGAACCTGAGAAATTGATTTGTTTGTTGTAACCTCGTAGTGAGGGCGGTCCACCAGATTTTTCCAGTTTCCTCCCCAAGTTAACAGATTTCCTAATGTGGGCATGACTAACTCAGATAGATTAATATAAGCTTGTTCTTCTCTTTTATTTTTACCTGTATAATAGTTACCATTAACAAAAATACCAACGTCCCAAGCTATGCCAAAATTATGATTAGATTGCCCTCCTCTAGCGTTGGTTACTTTAGGACGTTTGTTAAATAAAATATTTTGCTCAGCATAATTTCTAGTTCCTGAAATCAATTTGACAGTAAATGGAGCATGACTAGCTAACTGCATGAAGTGTCGTGCTGCTACTTGGGCTTGTGGCAATAAAGTTTGAATGATGCCTTCTGATCGCATATCGAATGAGCCATATTTTTTAGCATACTGATTATACAAATTTTCAAATTCATCTTCAGCAGCTTTAGTATTTTTACCATATTTACCGTCTAATTTATCTTTATATAAATTTGCACTAGACAATAATCTTTGAGCGTACAAAATGTCAGTTTTGAATAGTGAAAATAGCATTTCAAATATCTTTCTGTGCTAATAACAAACCCACTTGCCAACTTGTCTTAACGCCATTGCTCCTGCACCAGCAGTGCAAGGGTTAGTGCCCGGAGCGCCGTCTGACATGTAAACACTACTTCCACTAGCCGGTGTTGCGACACCTGTTAGTGTTGCTCCAAAACCTAAATTGTTAACTAATAATGTACTACCACCAGTCTGTCCAGATACATCAGAAGTACCAGCCCCTCTCATTGAGTTATTTGAAATATTATTCACTCCAATGAAGAATTGATTGGCTGCTGAAAGACTAGATGTTGACCCTATTAACGTATTATTTGAAAGGCTGACTTCATTAAACTTACCGGATGAAGATGATTGATATTGTACGGCAGTTGGTGCGCTAAAGTAATTACTGAGAATATCCAATCTACTAGCGTTTGCTGTACCGCTGACAAGCGCCGACATTTGCATTCCAATGGCGCCGCCCGCGTTACTTTCGCAGTGATTGGATTGTACCGACACCTCACCAGCGTTTTGCCCGTGTAAGTTTATACATGTTTGATTTACATATCCAGAGTTGCCGATTATAGATACATCAGTTGTGTTAGCGACAACGATAGCCCCTCGCGGTAGCAAAAGATCGCTATAGGTTTCACCCACAATAAGATTATTGGTAATGCTAGATCGTGTCGTGTTATCAACTAAAGCTGTACTCGGATTTCCCACCCAATAGATACCAGACGCTTGCGGGTTTAAGATGTAGTTTCCTGAAACAATGCCGTCCGTCGCAGGATTGCCGTCACCATTCAGATCATAGACAGATATCCCGTATGCGTTTGTAGCATTTAGACCGTTAGTGCAGTGGTTGACTGGGGCGGTGACTCCGGGATTCAAAATCTTATTGTTGGCAAATCTGAACTTATATGTGTTCGCGAAATTTTGAATGCCAAAACACATGGAGTTAGCGTCCATGTAGTTATTGCTGACGTCCAAGTTTGTAATCTGTCCGTTCCCTGCGGTATTGCTATAAAGTACAAGAAAATAATTGGTATTGTTGATATGATTTGCATCAGTTGGAATGTTAGCTGCGACAGAAAGAAACTGATTATTATTGATAGTTACATTATAGAGCGGAAACGTTGAACTTTGCGTGCTGACGAAAAACCAGTAGGATGAATTGAAACCGGCAAACGTCATGCCGGTAAATGTGAAGCTCGATCCAGCAGCAGTAGCAGAACTATCCTGAATAAGAGCCACCGGTCCAGTCGTTGAGGTGAGCCATTGTGTGACAGCGTTGGTCCCAAGAATTTCAAAATTAGTTAAAGAAATATTAGATTGATTTGTAATCGAAATGGCAGGGTTAGCGCTAGATTTTAGGATCGAAACGTCCCTACCACCTCCTGTTATTGAAGTGTTGGACGGCAACGTTAAAGTGACGCTTGAAAAACAAGCCGGACCCGGAGGGATGTAGATTGTTTTTCCGGCCGATGCATTAATCATAGCTTGAAGCTGCGTATGCCAATCGGTAGTACCGTCACATGTAATACCAAAATCAGACGGCATTACATAAGGTTGAGCGCCACTCCCGCCGCTCCCACAAGGTGAAGAAGCAGCAGTGATATTTCCATTTGGATCAAATTGGACACAATTACCCGATGTAGCTGATCCTGAGACCGTTGCAAAATTAGAGGTGTTCCCGGCAATAGTACCGCTAGTAAATGGTGAAGGTAGTCTAGCTGTGTTTAAAGTACCTGAAGCAATATTTGACGCATTTGTTGTATCTGTAGTGGCTGACGGAGAAAAACCTATCCCGTTAGTTTTAGTGACAATAACGTTACCTGTTGACGTGTTTATTGTAGCGTCACCACTAGCGGTAAAACCCCCAAAAGCCCCGCTATTATTATACTGTATTTGCCCTGATGTACCAACGGGGACACCAACAGGAATTGAACATGCTCCACCGATAGCACAAGTTTGACCATTAACTGTAGTTGCACCACCACTATGAGTAAGATTACCAGCTAAATCGACACCAGTGACAAATTCATTAGCCGGCGCGGTGCTTTGAAACACCCCTCCCAATGTCGTCGGAGTTGGTGTGGGGAGTGTAGAAAACACCGCAGATATTTCATTACCAGTACACGTAATACCAGTTCCACAGGTTATAACACCATACATTCCTCCAATTGATGCTACACCAAAAAATGAATTAGGATTAGTATCTGGAATGACTTTAATGATATAATTATATGTTTGAGTTGGCTGCACGATTGAAAGTGGAGAGCCAGAACCTAAATTATTTCCATTAAATGTGGCAGTAATCCCTGTAAAAGCCGTATTGATCGAGAAACCATTGATAGTTTGCTGGTGAGCCCCACCACCCCCGCCATAACCTTCAGTTCCACCAGCGCCCGTTAGGACACTAGAGCTTATTAAGTTTGTCGTGCTATGAGTGTGTCCCGGATCATTTATAGCAACAGAGCCTGTAGGAGCGACAGCAGGTAATTCGGCTTGAATTAAAGTATGACTTTGAGTACCCCCACTAGCTCCTAGTGCGTCCGCGCTAGCTCCGAAATAAGTAGATGTTAAACGATTTGCGGCTACACCTCCCATGATATCATTACCAGCGATAACGCGACCTCTCAAATCTGGCACATTAAAAGTTAAAGAACCATCGCCATTACCAAATGGGAAAAATCTAGCTGTTGTAGTAGTAGAAATGATAGCATTAGAAGATGCTGTTACAGTGGATGTAGTTTTAGAAATAATCGTCGCTCCAGAATTTAAACAAGAGCTTTCAATAGGAGAGCCTATAGGTAATTGAGTGGTAGCTCCTACTCCTGTCAAAGTTGGGCTACCAGATGAGCAGCTTACGTTTTGCTGACTAGTTAAGACTGCGAAAGCTTCAGGATAAGATGTTCTAACAAGCTCTTGTCCGTAAGCAGAAACATATCCATATGGTGCGATAAAACCAGACCAAGCTTTAACAGTGCCAACGGCGTCCCCATCGCCAACAGTGGGCGTAGTTCCTCCACCACTAGAACCAGCAGAAGAAGTGTAAGCATCCCAAATAATATTACCATATCTATCTTTAACAACTTGTCTATAAGAGCCATCACCTAAAATAGTGGCTCTACCAGAACTATCTAAAATCACAGGATTAGAATTAGGAACACTTTGACCAGCGTCTTTCCATGTCATCTTACGAGTGGTAGTGCCCGGAATATAAAAATCTACTGTGCCTGAAACTAAAGGCTTGCCATTTTGATCTGAAAATGTTGTCTTAGCTGGCGGCAAAATGCTTGCAGTTTGAGCATATCCAATTTCAACATGACCGATCAAAATTAATGAAAAAACAAAAGTTTTAAAAATGGTATACATGAATTTCATAGTATTAATCCTGATCATTTTAATAATTTTAAAATTTCGTCGTTATGTTTGGATGCCCACAATACTTATTGTAATTGCTTATGTCTGGTGGAAGATTGAACCTGTTTACTGGTATCTACGGCTTAATTACTTGAGAAAGCGTAGAAGCTCCACGTCTGAGCAGCGATTGCTTGGGAGGTCTAGAGGCGACAGCCTCAAGGGACCTGATTAAAGCTTGGCGATCAGGTTCATTTGTGGGCAATGCTAATTTTGTATATTGAGCATTATGTTCGCGCTGTAATTTACCTTTGATGGTATCTTTTAACTTAGATATTCCACGCAATCCATAATAAACTCCAGTCCCTAGACCGGGAGCGCCTGTTGCTATCAAGCTAGCCCCTTCCATCATAGCAGGAGGGATTAAATTGCTAGGATCGGACGGTTTAGGTAAATCAAAAGAAGCTTTGCTAGCGCTTCTCATAGCCGTTTGCGAGCCTTGAATAAGCTTATTATTAGTATCAGCTATTTTTCGCTCGTGTTCTAATTTGGTTATTAGGTTAGTAGCTTCTTTGTCGCCAAATAAAATTTTTAATTTCTCTCTGTTGAAATCTGAGCGTGACAAAGTTTCTCCTGCTAATGCAGGATTTTTAGCAACCCCAATTTCAGTAGCGATTGACGCTCTGGCACCTTCTCTAGCAGCTTGCTTCTCAGCATCAGTTAAACTATCAAACCACTTATTCATAAAGGATGGGGTATTTTCCATAGTTTTAGAGCTAGAGAAAATGCCTTGATATCCTTCTTTAAAAGCATCACTTATGTGCATTTCATCACGATATTTGCTCAGCGCCGGTTTATATTTTCCACCAGCAGCAACATCAATGTCAGAAACTAAATTATTTCTAACATTCATCAAAGCTTTACCGACTTCCCTAGAGCCGCCATCAGTACTCTTTAATAGGTTGCCAGCAGTCTTTCTTAAACCAGATTGAAAACTGTGTAAGTCAGACGCGTTATATTCTTTGCTAGTTCTTAAAGATTTTTGTATTGATGATAGTTCTTTTTTGACTTCTGTTAATGGCAAACTATCGCCAACTTTTAAAACGCCCGGCTTTAAAACATCGTCTATGGATTTCAATGTATTTGAAATATCAACTGGGCCAGCGTTAGCGATAGCTGGATTGATTTCTTTAGCTCCTACGGCTTTAGAAGCATCAGCTAGATCGTTGATTTTTTTCACTAAGTCTACTGACGGCCCAGCAGACGTATCATAAATATCTTGAACAGTGTTTTTAGCTGTTGATGTTCTATTTTCAACAGCTTTTGACAATTGATTGATATGAGGGCCATCTACAGTAAATAAATGCTGAGTGTCTTGCTTTACCTTTGGTGATAAGTCAGCAGGAGTTAAGCGAGGATTAGACTTCATTTCTCTAACAACGCTTGGAATATTTTCAGGACCGATACTTTCAATCAATGTCCTAAAAGCTGAATTTTTAGGAGCTAATGTAGATACAACTTTTGCGCTAGGTACCACAGGAACAGCAAAACCAGCTACTAAGGAAGCTCTTTTGCCGATGTCAGGATTACCAGTTAACTCAGTGACAGGATTTTCTACAGCAGCTTTTAAACCACCACTGACAGGCGATGTTATTGCGCCTAAAGCTCCTAATCCTATTTCACCAACACCTGTAGCTGGCTTGTTATTTCTGATATCTTTTAAGCCTTGCCCTACTGATGACAAACCAGAAGTAAAAGCTTCAGATGTAGCTTTACCAAATTCATAAGGTAAGTTTTTAACACCCTCTATTAAATCATCATCTCTAGGATTAGCTTTAGGTTTTAAAGCTTCTATAGTTTCAGCATCGGTAAATGGTTTTGGATAATTACCTAAATTTTGTATCGATGATTTTTCAGTGTCAGCAGGATCATTTAAATATTGATCAATGATGCTAGAATCAACGCTAGTTTTGCCTTGTGTCGATAAGTCAGCATCGTTAGAGCTTTTTAAATAATCTTCAATAATGCCCACAATATAAACCTATTGCTTGAGCTTCGGAGGTTCGATCAGTCCAGCTTGTTGAGCAAATTCTAGACTATATTCAAATTTCTTACGTTGCGATGGAGTTAAGTTTTTAATAAGTTTATCTTGAGCTTTTCTATCCATGTCAACAAAGCCAAACGCTCTAGGATCGAACACATTTTGATTTTTAGCTACCCATTGAGAAAATTGATTTGGTGGCAAACCTTGCTCACCAAACAATAATGTTTGAGCATGTTCCATTTTACGCAAAGCAATGATAGATTTTAAAACAGTATCAACACCAGCAGTAGACATTTTAGTGTTAGGATTAGCGTCAAACGCTGCGGCTAATTGATCATTAGTTCCTGTGTTACCTGACGTTCTAGCTACCTGAGTTAAATACTTTTTAATCTGATCAAAATTAGAAACTTGTTCAATTGTTTTAGGATCAGCGTTAGGCAGCCACGTCACAATAGCTCTTTTAAGATCGTTTAATTGATCTGTACCGGGGCCAATAGCTTGTGGCCCTAATTCATGGATTGCTTTTAAAGCAGCTTCAGCCGGATACAAATCAGCTTGGAAATTGCGTGATCGAGCCAATGCAGAAGCATAGTCTTTACCAGATTGCTCACCAACAGTTTGAATAGCTGCTGCTACTCCCGGCGCAGCACCTGTAACAACTCTATTGGGAAATGAAGAATTAAAACGATCATTGAATGAAGCTGGCTTAGTTTCTGTACCTTCTAAATCAACTCGTTCTTTAGTTCCACCAATAGGACCGCTGACAGCACGACTCAAACCTCTCCTAGCAGTAGGTGCTAGTTGTGCAGAACGACTTGTTAAATTACCTTGTGAAGGATCAGAAACCATATCATCAGGTAAAGCAGGAGCAATAGACCTAGATAGACTTCTAGGCCCCGGATTACCACTAGGACCGACATAACCGGGCTGTAAGTAATTAGGGCTATTCGGATCGTTATTGACTGTTGGGGTAGTCGGTGGTAACTGCTGTGGTGTTACAGTCTTCGGAATAAAATCACCACCCATCATTGGCGATGCTTGGACGCCAGTATAAACGTTAGCGTTATCACCTTGTTGTTGAATGGTACCGTAATGAGATTGAATAGCCTCTTGCATGGTTTGAGCTTGCTGCATCGCAGCTTGTAAAGGAGCTTTTAAAGCAGCAGCAGCTTGCGCAGGAGCCATTCCTTGAGTAGGAGGTAACGAATTAATAAATTTAGCAGCCATGTCGTTAGGTATGTAACCTAATTTAACCATGTCTGTTGCATACTTCCTAATTTTATCTTCATTCAAATCAGGATCAGCAGATAAGCTGGTTAAACCCTTAGCCAGATAACCAAAACGTTGGTTGACTAAATCAAGCTTTTGTTTATCTATTCCTAGTTTTTGCTGTTGTAATCCAGCCAAATCTTTAACTTGGCTTATTAGCCCGGGAGGCTCAGTAGGCTTTGGATAACTAGAAATGTCTGCTGTTATTTCGGCCATTTCAAAATTACCTTATCTAGCCATTACATCTAAATAATTATAACCACCTGTGCCAACGCCAGAACCACCAGAGTCAGCATTATTACCGTACAACCCTTTATATATATATCCGCTAGCTACACTATCTGCTAAGTTGCGACCTGCTGTCCCCATCGCATTTGCTGCACCAGCTTGTGCGTTACCAGCAGCCATTGCAGCACTAGATGATGTATTAGCAGCGTTTGTACCAGCGGTACCAGTTTGTGCTGCGGCATTAGAGCCAGTATCGACCAAGCTTTTAAGTCTATTGTAGGCGTTGGTTTGATTAGTCACAGCGTTTTGAAATTGGTTCTGATAGGTATTGTCAGCCAATCCAGTCGCAAATGTAGCCGCACCTTTTAAAGCCGCTCCAGAAGTGCCCAAACCCCTAGCAGCCGCAGAATTTTGAACAGACTTTAAACCTTGGTACAAATTAAATTGATAGCCGGGAGTTTTCTCCAGCGTGGCCTGATCCATGACGATAGGAGAAGTCAAGTCATCAAGGCGAGCGCTTAAGTCACTAGCAGCTTGATTTCCAATATTTCTATAAGGAGATAAATCAGAGCGAGTTTGATTATACATCGCCATGGATGTATCAGCAGCTTTATTAGCAGCAGCGGTTTGAGCATCAGCAGCTTTATTAGCAGCATAAGCGGTAGACGCTGCTCCTACAACACCAGCCCCTACAACAGCAACAGCTACCATTTTAAAATCTTTCAGTTAAAACCATTTGCAATAATGGACTTCAAAAGGTTCGTAATATAAATCTAATAATTGTTTTTGCATGTGTAATTTATGTTTTTCTTTAACGCCAAAAGTAATACGCTTGCAACCGCGTCGTTTCGCTTCACATTCTACAGCGTCCACAAGTAAAGGAAAAGCGTTCTGTCCTCTGGCCTTCAGACTAATGAACAGAATATCTTGAAATGCGCTCAAACAACTTTTGTAATGCAAGTCAGGAAGTATAAATCCAATGTAATAACCGACTATTTTTCCCTGATTACGTAACGTTACATATAATAAACTACCGTCTTGCTCTAACTTAAAATATCTTTGATAATCTGGTTCTAAACGAATATCATGTTTTTTGTGTACTGAGATTTCATCATAATGATCTTTGTTCAAAGCTTGCATTTCAAGATAGCAATTACTAAATTTCTCAACATGAGTAGTTAGTAATAACTTCGGTCTATGCTTTTTCATCTAATCACTTCTTAAATCTACAATCATGACAATTCTATCATCTTCAGAATTATTAATGACTGAGTGAAGAACACGATTATTGATTTGCCAAATTTCACCAGTCCTGAAACCGACTTCCTCTTGCCCACACTTAAACACATTCCCCGGCAAGCATTGGAGCGCAACTTGATAACGCTGATAGTATTCTGCTGGTGCTCCACCGTCGATATGCGGCGTTATCTTGCCACCGGGAGGTAGCTTAGTGATAATCACTCTACCTAGCCTGACAGCTTCAACCTGTCTCATTAATGCAAATATCAGTGGACGCAGTGACGGTAATTCTTTCCAAGCTCGGTATGGGATTACGTCTTTATCATCTATGATTTTATTAGCATCGTTTGGCACTTCATTGAACCAAACCCAAATATCAGACACTTCTCTGTGGGCAGTCAAAGGATGTTTGGTTCTTAAACCATTTTCGTCCCATAAATCAGAATTGCGTTGTAATTCTACCATAATAGGTAGAACATTTACATTATCAGCTAATTTTAAAAAATTCTTCATTAAGCACCTAAGAAGTACACATTAGTAGCTGTAGTCCATTGCACAATATCGCTTATTGATACTGGAATTACAAATTGACCATTACCTAAAACAATCGTTGTTGAACCTCTCACTAAACTTACAACAGTACCACCTTGTATAATAACAGTACCATTTTGATTAGACTGAAATGAGCTACTGACAGTTGAAATAGTTTGGATAGCAGGCGCTTGCTGTACAAACTGTTGAAAGAAACTGTTCCAAGGTGGCAGCAAATAGACCTTGTTAAATTTAACTTCACCTATCGGAGCATTTAAGTTAAGAACAGGTCTTGTCATTACCAAGTCCACCGTTGAATTGGAAACGCCATTTGAGCCATCCATTTAAACAGATAAGGACCGCGCTCCATAACTTCAGCAGGATGCTTGCCTATTTCGCCGCAGCGCTCCATGCGAGACCACCATCCACCACGACCTTCAAACACCTTTACATCCCTCATGTTTTAGCCTTGGTTCTTTCAACGAAACCACCGTTTAACGCGCAATTTAAATTCTCGCTCCATGACAGCTTAAAAACCCTGTCTCTAGCCATCCCTAGCCTATTCCAGCTTACCGTAGTAATATATTCACCTGTCTTACCCATCGACTGCATGACAGGATTACCATAGCTGACTCCACGATTATCAGACCAACTCAAACTGATCTGTGGGTCAGCATCTTGATCTAAAATAGTTCCAACTGAAATATCAGCATCGAAATTATGATATGTCACCCTATCGTTATTATCCATCAAATGAGGAAATGTTCGTATTCTTGGTATCGTTCCTATGGGATTATCATTTGTGTAATCAGTATTTGTGTTAACATCTAATTGTAGCAAATTACCACTTTCCCAATCACCAACTAACAACAGACCATTAAACAACATGCACATGTTTTCGCGAGGTTTATTTAGAATACCGTTGATGTCCATCCAATTTTTTTCAGACCATTGCTTAGTTGTTAAATCGTAAACCCATCCTTTATTAGCAGTTGGGAATACCAATTCATAAAAAGCATGGTCTGAGACTTGATAGCAAAAACCTATAGCATCCTCGATTGTCGCATAGTTTTTAAATTCTTTAACTAAGCGAGGTGTAGATATTTCTACAACGTCATATCCTTGACCTTGTAGAACAAGACCATTCCCTTGCATGTCTTGTTGAACAAAGAATGTTAAAATGTCTTGGTTAGCTATGGAGTATTTAGCAGGAGTGCCGTGATTAATGTAAGCACCTTGCACTTGCTGAAAGTAGAAATCAGCAGCACCAGTGCCAATCCAGACTTCAGATGTTAAATTTCCGATTAGCCATAACTCTCTATGGACTGACATTAAGCCCATGATAGGATCATTAAAGCCAGCTTTAGCAGCTACATCTAAAGGATCAAAAGCCGCGTTAGTTGTAAACATAGTATAATCAGCATTTGACAAGCTGATGTAAAATTGATTGGTATTTGGTCTATTGAATATAAAGAACGTGTCTAGCAATTCAACAAAATCAGCGCCTAAGAAATTAGGATCAGTGATTTGAGCGAATGCATTGCTAACGATGTCTATGACGTAACCATTCACACCATCAACTAATATAACTACTAGACCATTATCTTTCATATAAACACGACTAGGGCGATCAGCAATAATACCTATAACTGTTAACGTACCATCTGTACCCACAAAATAAACTTGTTGACCTACGACATAATAAGCAGTATCTTTAGATGTACGGTACATTCCTCTAGCTGGAAAAATATATTCTGAGTTTTGACCAAACAATTTAGTGCCGGGAGTAGGATAATAAGTAATTGGGGTTGGTGCTTGAGGGTCGATCTTGGCGACACTTTCAGCATACAGGTTGACACACTCCTGCCCTGAAGAAATTACACTTTGGCCAGCATAAGGAACGCTGACTAATGGTAATCGAGCCATTTAATGAGAGTCCGCATTAAAAATATAGAAGCTCCCATTACTTCTATGATTGCGATATTGTGGTGGAACTTTTAGAGTTGGGATTTGAGCATTTGCAATTTTTATTGTATTCAAAGCTAATTTGGCTAATGTGACTTGTGCTGGATTTACTGGTAACTGATACATAGTAGAGAGTCTGACACATAAGCTATAATGAATAGCTTCCTCGTATTCAGGAGGCATATTGAATTCAGCGTCAAGACTATCTGTCACATCAGTAACATTATAAATAAAACCAGAACCAACACCACCCATCGGTGTGTTATCTATACCTAAATTATCATTAATTTTATAACCATCACCGGGTTCATGTATGACAATATTAGTAATAACGCCTCCAGCGACGGTAATATCTGCTGTACCGCCAGCACCAAATCCAGTTAAATTTGTAAACGGTACGTCTAAATAAGCTCCATCAACATAATCAATACCGCCAGATACAATCTCACCAGCTTCTAACTGTATAGTAAATCCAATAGGACCTTTAACGATCAGATGAATTTCATATTGTTGTGTGGGAATAGGCCAAACGTAAACATTCCCAAACGGGAATGCTCCATCATAAAAGAAATACATAGGCCAAGAGTTTAATTGTTTTAATGATAACAGAGCGTAATCTTCATATGACCAAATTTGCCTTAATGGAAAACTAACAGGATTGGATTGACTATCTCCTGTTAGTTGAACCATGTAAGCAGCTTGTATTTTATCTGGCCTAGCTGAATTATAATATTGACCGGGGCCGATCAGGTTAGATTTTTGATTATTACCTATATTGACGACTTCATATAAATTTGGTACTATCCATCTTTTCTTCTGCCAATGGGCCAACATGCGGTTTAATAATGTGAAACCATCATTAACATCTTCACTTAGCAATGATTGGCCAACGCCCAGAACACCAGCCTCTTTCATCGCCAATGTTATAAAATCGCGGGCCGTACTCATTTAAGACCACGTATCAGTTGAAGCTGGTTTCTGTACTTTAGCTGGTTCGCCAGTATGACTAGCTTCCTCAGTAGGATTGTTAACAACTACCCTTTTATTCTCAATCTTGCTGTCAATCCACTTAGGGTATTCAGTATAACCCAATTCGTTTAAAATGTTAGGGTCTTTACCATAGCCCGGATGTGGATTAGCTAAGCTATATTTTCCAAACGACTTAGCGTGAGTTGGCGAATAAATTTCTAAAATGTCAATATTCTTGTCAGCCCATTCACCGCCAACATTTTCTATAATCTTAGACATGTTATCTCCATTTGAATTAAATAGCCTAGTGAAGATTTAACTCTCCACTAGGCTGAAATGATACATCAGACCCTATCTGCGACGCAACAGAGCCACTCTGGCCTTATATAACGCTTTCCGAACAGAACATCGACTCGCGTTGCTAACTGATCAGACTGCGGTAAATAGTCTGTGATAATACGCAAGCTAATGCCATCATAGCTCGCTCTAGCACCTTCCTCCACCGCGCGCTTTGGCAGAACCAAGTCAGCAGATGCCATCGTGACAGCCTTTTGCGTATAAGCAATCGACTTGCGATAGACTTCTCCAGCCTTAGTCACCATCAACATTTGAGCGCCATTAAGCGGCGAAGCGTCAACAGTCTGATACTGCTGATCAGCCCCACCAGCAACACCAGTCGCAGACGGGATTAATCCCGGATAGACTGGAATTAACGTGGTGCCAGCAGGGCAATCGGCAGTAACAACAAACTGGCGTAATGTACCAAGCGACTGCTTAGTGACACGGTTAACAGCATTGACACCTTGGAAAGTGATGATGTCACCTTGGCGCAAATTCTGATTAAGAGCTGTGACCAGAATGTTACCTCCGCTAGTACCAGTCGTTTGATTACCACCAGCGACAGTAGCGTCATTAGCATAGCTACCAGACGTATGAGTAATGACCGTTTGATCACGGAACCAACGATCATAACCAAGGCCAGATTTCATCATACCACTACGGAACTGAGCCGAGATTTCAGGAGTAGGATTTAAAAGTCCCTGAAGCGCAGTTGTAGTACGCGCATCAGTCTTGGGCGAGTTGACAATCCTGCGATCCATCTGATTAGCAGAGTTATCATCAAGGATAGCGTTAGCGTCTAAGAACTGCTCAGAAGTAGGCGAGATAATATTGCCAGCACCATCAACATTGCTGACAAAGTTACAAACACCACCTTCAGAACCCATCATAACATTGAGAGCAACCTTGCCAGCAAGGTTATTCATCATCGGTTGCATAACCAATTCAGAATAATTATCAATGCTCATGGTACGCTCAGCCGTGGTGTACGGCGTAGCAACATTAAGCTGAGTAGAAACTGTAAGAGTAGTATACTGCTGAGTATTGCTCTGAAGCTGCATAGCAGGGCCTTCAGTGACAATAAAATCAGACGGCAGACGGATACGCAGAGTATCGCCAATCTTAGCGCCGTCGATAGCAAATTGACTATCGTATTGAGTATCAATGTTCTTAATGAAAAGATTGCTGTTCTTGAATAAACGGACAGCCTCGCGAGTTATCATATCCACGGTCAAATAGACGTTTGCCATAACTTAAAAGTCCTTTGTTTTAAAATTGATTGCCTGATAGATTGTTTTGCTGTTGCTTGTGACAGCGATTGAACAAGCTAGCAGGGCCAATTTTAAAACCGGACCTAGGCGGCTAAAACAGGGTCTAGTGTTTCAAAGTGAGCGAGTGATTGAGGGCCAATCGCAACTGTGAGCCGGACCAAGACAGCGTTAACTTTTTAAAACATGCCCAAAATGATTTGTAAAGAGTGTGGGCAAATTTTAAACAACTTGCCCACACTTTAAGAAATTACCAGCCACCTTTGCTCTTGCGGTATTGCTCGCTCTGACGTTCGCGTATCCTTACAAAATCTTCCATGCTTTCTTTGCCATTGATAATGTTAGTTTCAGGCTTGCCAGTCTCGCGAACAGTATTCAATGGTGCGGGTAGCCTTCTAGCGGTCTTGCCTTTATTTTTATCGTCGCTCTTATTCGTCAGCTTGTCAGAAATCCTGATCAGCTTTTGCGTCATCTTGTGTGGTGACATATCAAAAATGTCGTCAGCTTCATCTAAATTTTCAGTCAGATAGTTTAAAACTTCACCACCATTCTTATTGTCCAAATCAGCTAGAATTGAAATAACGGTACCGGGGATAGGACGATCTAATTCCTCAATCATATCGTCAAGCTTTTCATTGAACTTAGGATCAGCCTTCTTAGCTGAAACTTCTAGCTCTTTGACACTCTTGTCAAATTCGCGCTTTTGACGCTGCTGTTCTTTCTCTTGCAGCTTTAAAGCAGCCTTCTCTTCAGCGCGTCTTTCAATTTCTTCTTCGGTCAAACCATCAGTAGAATTTTCTGCGATCTGCTTTTTAAGACGTTCGTTTTCTTCAATCACTGCGTTTCGCTCAGCCGCGATCTTATCAAACTTACGTTGACGTCGTTCTTCTTTTCTGTTCTCGCGTTCCTTTTTAGCTTCACGCTCTTTAGCTAGACGTTCTGTTTTTTCATCTTCAGTTTCGTCAGCAGGATCATCTTCTTTAGGTTCTTCTGGTTTTTCGTCATCATCATTTTCTTCATCGTTTTCATCATCATTATTATCATTTGTATCAATAGTTTTGTTTTTATCACCACTAGTTTCAACAGTGATAGCTTCGCGCTCTCGCTCCGGTGTTAAAACTGTTCCACCTTCATTATCAGGCAGCATGAGAACAGCAGCAGTATTTAAAAATCTTGACTTGATAAACATTTTAAATATCCATTAATTTACGTGTACGAATTTCATTTATAATTGCGGTTTTTAATTCAATGAAAGCTGGATTTGTTGGAGCAAACGCCATCTTTTTAAATTTTTCATGCTTACTTGCTTCTAATCGTTTTGCCTCACTTTGTCGTAAATCGTCATAAGCTTGTAGTAACTCACTGTTCCATAAATCTTTAATTTCAACGTGACCATACTTCATTGCTAAATCTTTTTTAAATCTTGTATCTGAGACTTAGCGACTTGCTTAGCTGCGGTCATTCGTTCTTTATCTTTTTTAATTTCTTCAGCACGTTGAAGTGTTCGAATGTCATCTTCAGCGCGATATTTCTTTTCACGAGCGATGTCCTCTTTAGAAGGTTTATAACGCTCAGCTACGCTAATTGGAGTAGCTTCAGTGAGGTTAGCAATAGCATTCTTCAAAGTTGATTTTGCTTTCTTAGCCATTTAATTTACCTCTTTCAAATCAACATATTTAATTGGAACATTCTGAAATTGGCAAGCAACAGGACCGTTCATATGCTCATCTTTATTTGATGTCCACCAATGACATTTAGGGCATTGTTGCATCAGCCCACCTTTGGTCATGAGTGGCCATGCTCGGTCATCCCATAGCAAATTATCAATATCAGCCATCTAATTTACCTTACGTTTGTTTAAAATATCATCTATGAGCGGCTGATCGTAAATAACAGGTTTGTCAGCTAAGAATGGAGTGTTGTTTTCAAATACAGGAATACCGCAATTACTTAAATTTTCATCATTAGTACGCTCCATAAAAGCGTCATAAATGAAATCTTTTTGTTCCTGTGAAGTAGCAGGATTAGCGATAATATCCATCAAAAGCTCAACTGCTTTTGGTATAAACTTCTCAACATTAGCTTTCGCATAAGCTCTGGCGTCTTTGTGCTTTGAAGTCAAACCTTGACCTTTGCCAATCTCCCAAAAATTGGCCGCAAGCTCCAACGCAGTCTTTTCAATCAAAAGCGACTGGGGTGTTACAATCTTATTTTTTTGAAGTCTATCCATTTTTATTCTTTCATTTTCTTAAGTGTTTCAGCTAGCACAGCACGCTTACGTGTAGTTGGATTTTTAGAATGCTCAGCTTTTTCTAACTTCTTAGCTGGAATATTTTCACCTTTCTTAACACCTAGCGACTTTCTTAACGCACCTTTATGCTTGATTGCCTTTTGAATGAAATTCTTAGCCATTATTGTTTGTCCTTTTCAAATGGATTGTGGCTCACAGGAGTAAAAATTGGTGCAGACGCGAACAACGGAAATCCCTTCTTCAATACATGCTCACGTAATTCAGGAGTGATTTTAAGAACGTGAATAAGTTGTTTTCTACCTTCAGCTTTAGCCTTTTCCCAATCTGCAAAATCTTTAAAATCAGTTGGCTTTTTAGTATCTAAAGGTATTTCTTTTTGCGTAACCTTACCACCATATTTCTTAGTTAATGCGTTCATCTTATCTACAAGCATTTTATCATAAAATGCTTTCATACCTTGACCACCAAATTTTAAATTTCCATGCTCCAAAGCATAGTAAAAATCTTTTCCGTTAGCAGCTCGTCGCTTACTATTTTCTTTCAACAAGCTTTCAGTAGTGTCTTTACCTATAATTGCTGGTAAGTCTTTTTCAGCTACATCTTTTTTTCTAATAACTTCTCTGTTATTTTTCCAACCTATAAGTTCTTTAGTTCTCGGATCATATTTTAAGTTATCTACATGTTTACTCAAATCATATCTAGCAGCTTGAGCTTCACCTGGGGTCCACGAGATACTATCATAACCATTCTTGACAGCATGAGTAATAGCTTTCTTTAAAGCTAATTCGTCCCATGTCTTTTTAAATGGTGCGTC
>Ga0134128_10000883_pt1 | contig 40822 bp, 38 predicted proteins | sample KB31754_FD_96462 | JGI IMG/M metagenome (GOLD analysis project Ga0134128, IMG submission 96462) | Terrestrial soil microbial communities with excess Nitrogen fertilizer from Kellogg Biological Station, Michigan, USA - KB3-175-4 | ecosystem: Environmental > Terrestrial > Soil > Unclassified ...
CTGCCGCGTCCGGAGCTGCTGCGCGAGCGGCTGCGCCGTACCGGGCGACCGATCAGCCTCGGCGCCTACGGCATCGGCTGCCTGGTGGTGGCGGTGGTCGCCTTCACCGGCGCCCTGGTCTTCGGTGCCTCTCTGCTCGTCGCGCTACCGGTGGCGGCGCTTGTAGGGCTATGGCTGCCGCACTTCTTCATCGGCTTCCTCGCCAACCGTCGCGCCAACGCCTTCGGCAAGCACTTCCCCGAGGCGATCGGACTGATGGTGCGTGGCCTCAAATCGGGCCTGCCGGTCACGGAAACCTTTCAGATCGTGGCACAGGAAGTTGCCGATCCCGTCGGCGGCGAGTTTCGCCAGGTCTCCGACCAGATCCGGCTCGGCCATCCGCCGGAGCAGGCGCTGTGGGACGCGGCCAAGCGCACCGAGACGGCGGAACTCAAGTTCCTCGTCGTCACCTTGTCGATCCAGCGCGAGACCGGCGGCAATCTTGCCGAGACCTTGGAGAATCTCGACAACATCCTGCGCCGGCGCCGACAGATGAAGCTCAAGGTGCGGGCGATGTCGTCGGAAGCGCGGGCGAGCGCCATGATCATCGGCGCCCTGCCATTCGTCATGGTCGGCATCCTGTCGGTGGTGAACCCCGCCTATATCGCGCTGCTGTTCACCACAGTGCGTGGCCATCACATGCTGCTCGCCGCGGCCGGCAGCATGAGCTTCGGGGTCGCCGTCATGACCAAGATGGTGAGGTTCGATATATGACGCTGCCCAGCCTCGGTGCGCTCACGCTCGACGATACCACGATCTCGGTGATCGCCGGCATCCTGGTCTTCATCAGCATCGTCGCCCTCGGCAATGCGCTGGTGCCGCACGACCCGATGGCGTCGCGTCTGCGCAGCCACCAGAAGCGGCGCGAGCAGCTGCGCGCCGGGCTGCTTGGAGACAAGGTGTCGGACCAGCGCAAGCGCGCCTCGGTCGGCATGCTGAAGCGGCTGCTGGATCGGCTCAAGCTGCTGCGCGGCGACGAGGCACGCGAGACGACCGACCAGCTCGCCAAGGCGGGCTGGCGTTCGCGCGATGCCATCGTGATCTATCTGGGCCTGAGACTGGCGCTGCCCTTCCTCGGCGCGATCGCCGGCTTCTTTGCCCTCATCACGCTCGCACCTCAAGCGACCGGAACGCAGAAGCTCCTGGGCGTGCTCCTCGCGGGAATTGTCCTCGGCTTCGCCCCGGTTCTCGGCTTGCGCCAAGCGGTCAAACGCCGCCAGATCCGCTTGCGCCGCCAATTGCCCGACGGTCTCGATCTGCTGGTGATCTGCGCCGAAGCGGGCCTCAGCCTCGATGCCGCGCTGACGCGCGTCGCCCGCGAGATCGGCCTCTCCGCCCCCGATCTCGCCGACGAGCTCGGCCTTACCGCCGTCGAGCTGGGCTTCCTGCCGAACCGGCGTCAGGCGTTGATGAACCTGGCGAAGCGTACCGATCTGCCGCCGATCCGCGGCGTCGTCAACACGCTGGTCCAGACCGAGCGCTACGGCACGCCGCTCGCGCACTCCCTGCGCGTACTCTCGGCCGAGTTCCGCGAGGAGCGCATGCTCAAGGCCGAAGAGAAAGCGGCGAAACTGCCGGCGACGCTGACCGTGCCGATGATCCTGTTCATCCTGCCCACGCTTTTCATCGTGCTCATGGGCCCGGCGATCATCCAGGTGCTGGCGACGATGAAATAGCCGCCTGCCCGCTAGCCGCCGCGTACCGTCGCTGCCGACTGCCCGAACAGGATCTTTGCCGCCTCGGGGCTGTTGGCCGGCACGGTCTGGAACTCCTTCGCCCGTGCATAGGCGCGCACCGTGGCCGGGCGCGCCTTGATCGCCTCGAACCAGCGCCGCAGATTGGGAAAATCCTCGAGCTTCTGGCCCTGACGCTCATAAGGAGCGACCCACGGGTAGCTCGCCATATCTGCGATCGAGTAAGCGCCGGCGATGAATTCGCGCTCGGCGAGGCGCTTGTCGAGGACCGCGTAAAGCCTGCTCGTTTCCTTGACGTAGCGCTCGATCGCGTAGGGAAGCTTCTCGGGCGCATATTGCGAGAAGTGATGGTTCTGTCCGGCCATCGGTCCGAGGCCACCCATCTGCCAGAACAGCCACTGCAAGGTCTCGAAGCGGCCGCGCAGATCCTTCGGCAGGAACTTGCCGGTCTTCTCAGCGAGATAGACGAGGATGGCGCCGGATTCGAACACGCTTACTGGCACTCCACCGTCCGGCGGATCATCGTCGACCATCGCCGGCATGCGGTTGTTCGGCGAAATCTTGAGAAATTCCGGCCTGAACTGCTCGCCCTTGGCGATATTGACCGGGTGCAACTCGTAGGGCAGCCCGGCTTCCTCGAGGAACAGCGTAACCTTGTGACCGTTCGGGGTCGGCCAGTAATGCAGATGGATCACGGCATCGCCTCCCTTCTCGCCTCGCGCGATGCGCCACTATGGCCCCGTGCCGCGGCGGCCGGCAAGCGCACCTCCCAGCGTCCTGATCAACCCAGTCATCACCGCAGCCGGATCGGCGGCCGCCATGATGCCGCCCATGACGGCGATGCCGGCGGCGCCTGCGGCGATGCAGGCGGCGGCGTTGTCGAGTTCGACGCCGCCGAGCGCAACGACGGCGAGCGGCGTCGATACCGCGGCCCGGGCGAGCCGTGCAATGCCCAATGCCGGGCCGTAGCCAGGCTTGCTCGAACTGGCAAAAACCGGGCTCAAGGTGGCGTAGTCCGCGCCTGCCGCCGCCAAGGCGGCAAGCTCCTCCTCGTCATGCGCGGAGCCGCCGATGATCGCCGTTGCGCCGAGGGCGCTGCGCGCCCTCTCGGGCGAGACGCCCGCCGGGAGATGGATGGCCTCGGTTCGGGCGGCGATCGCGGCGGCCAGATCCTCATGCACACCGACCGTCGCACCGTAGTGCCGGCCGAGCGCCACAAGACGCGTCAACAGCGCGGCGCGCGAGGCGGGGTCGAGATCCTTTTCGCGAAGACTGAGCCACCGCCCGCCGGCGGCAAAGACCGCTTCGGCCACTTCTTCGAGCGAAAGGCGCGCCTGTTTTCGATCGGTAATGACCAGGATCGGCGGCTCGGGAAGAGTCACCCGCCGACCAAGCCAAGCTGCGGGCTCGACGGCTCGGCGTGGCTGCGCTTGGGGATGCGCCCGGCAAGCCGCGCCTCGCGGCCCGCCTCGACAGCGAGCCGCATTGCCCTGGCCATGCGGCGCGGATCGTGCGCCTTCGCCACCGCGGTGTTCAGCAGCACGCCATCGCAGCCGAGCTCCATCGCCTGTGCTGCGTCGGAGGCGGTGCCGATACCGGCGTCGAGAATGACCGGCACCGGGCTCGTCGCGCAAATGCGCTCGATCGCATAGGGATTGATGACGCCGAGCCCGGTGCCGATCGGCGAGCCCAGCGGCATCACCGCCGCGGCGCCCAGATCGGCGAGCTTGCGGCAGCTGACGGGATCGTCATTGCAATAGGGCAGCACGGTGAAGCCGTCTTTCACCAACTCCTCGGTCGCGCGCAGGAGCTGCTCGACATCGGGATAAAGCGTCTCACGATCGCCGATGAGCTCGAGCTTGACCCAACTCGTCTGCAGGGCCTCGCGGGCGAGCTGCGCGGTCAGTACCGCATCGCGCACCGTGGCGCAGCCCGCCGTGTTGGGCAGCAGCGGGTAGCGCCCGCCGACGAGATCGACGAGGCTCTCGGCATAGCCCTCGAGGCTGATGCGGCGGATGGCGACGGTGACCAGAGCCGGCTCCGCCGCCGCAAGCGCTTCAAGCATCACCTGCTGGTTGGGATAACCCGCGGTGCCCAGCAGCAGGCGAGAGGCGAAGCGGCGATCGCCGATCACCAGACCATCGGTTGCCGCGTTGGATCTGATCACGTTGCCCTCACCCACCGCCAAACGGTCGCACGATCTCGATCTCGTCCCCGGCCGCGAGGTTGCGTTCGCGCCAAGCGCCGGCCGGAACCACCACGCCGTTCACCGCCACGGCGACGCCGCGGCTGGTCTCGATGCCCCGCGCCTTCAGCAGCTCGGCAACGGTCGCGACCGCCAGCTTCTCTTCCTGCCCATTGACGCGGATATCACCGCTCATGCCTCCTCCTTGGCCGCAGCAAAGCGCGCGATGGCAAACGGACGGATCGCCTCGTCCACCTCACCGCTGAGAATGAAGCGGCTCATCGAGTCCGCGGTCGCGGGCGTGAGCAGGATGCCGTTGCGATGATGCCCGGTTGCGAGCACCAAGCCTTCGACCGGGCTCGGACCGAGCAGCGGCGCATCATCGCGCGAGCCGGGCCGGAAGCCGGTCCACATCTCGTCGATCGGCAGCTCCTCGACGCCGGGCAGCGCGCGCCACACGCCCTCGAGCAGCGCGAACACACCCCCCGCGGTCAACGACGCATCAAAGCCGCGCTCCTCGACGGTCGCCCCGACGATCAGTCTGCCATCGAGACGCGGCGCCAGATAGACCCGCGGGGTCCACAGCACATGGCGCAGCAGCGGCGTCGCCGGATCCATGCGCAGCGCCAACATCTGCCCCTTGATCGGCCGCACCGGCGGCTGCGCCGCGCGCGGCAGACCGGCGATCTCGGTCGACCATGCTCCGGCGGCGAGCACGACCACGTCGGCGGCGTGACGCGCATCGCCGGTGCGCACCCCTGCCACCCGTCCGCCGACGATCTCAACGGCACTCACCGACGTATGCTCGCGCAGCGTGCCGCCGGCAGCGATGAAGGCACGACGCAGCGCCGAGACCAGCCGGCGATTGTCCACCTGATGATCGCGCGGGCTGAACACCGCCGCAGCAAGCCCCGGATTGAGATGCGGCTCGCGCCGCCGCGCCTCGGCGCCGCTCAGCCATTCGAGCGGCACGCCGAGCCTGCGCTGATAATCGAAATGGAAACGGAGCTGCGCTACATCATCGCGAGTCAGCGCAACGACGAGCGTTCCCTCGTCGCGATAGCCGAGCGACATGCCCGAGGCCGCCTCAAGCTCGGCGGCAAATCCCGGCCACAGCTCCTGGCTCAGTCGATTGAGCGCATAGAGCGTGTCCTCGCCCGGCTCCGCCTCGGCTCCCGCAGCAAGCATGCCGGCTGCCGCCCAGCTCGCGCCGTGCCCGGCCTCACCGCGCTCGAAGATCACGACGGGGCAAGCAGCGCGGGCAAGGCGCCAGCCGATCGACAGCCCGATCGCACCGCCGCCGATGATGGCGACGTTGGGACGGGCGGCGGGAAGGGAAGATGGGTCGCTGATGGCGGGCTCCCTTCGCTGGTATTACCCAGACAGGTTCCGTGGGTATGATCTCAGCCGGCAATACGCGCCGGCACCCCAGCCGTGACCTCAATGTTAGCCCGGCGGCGCCATCCTGCAAGCGCTTTCTCCGCCCGGGCAGCAGGCACGGGCGGCAGAGCCGGCAGCAGCCGACCCGGTTGGTAGAGACCGTGAAAGAGGCTGCGTGTCGCGGCTAGGCGCGGCTCGCCTTGTGCAGATGCACCACGACCGCCGGCACCTGCTCGGCCTCGCGCATGTGTCGCGCCGCCGCTGCCGCCTCATCGGGACTGGGATAGGTACCGGCACGCACGACGAACCAGTCGCGCCCGTCGCGGTCGCGGTCGCGGACGACCGCAACCTCGTAGCCCTTGTGCTGAAGCTGGCTAACCAGCCGGTGCGCGTTGGCCTCACTCGAGAACGAGCCAAGCTGGACGGCGTAATCCGCGGTCGCCGAGGCCGGCGGGCTTTCCGGTTTAGCCGCGCTCGGCTCATCTGCGGCCTGAGCCGGAGGCAGCTCTGCGGATGACGCCGCTGCGGCGTGCCCAGGTGCCGTGTCGGCAGGCGGGGCTGTGGCACCGGTCGCCGCGGCGGCGTCCTGCGCCGCCGGCTTGGCGGGCGCTGCGCTCGGTTGGTCCGCCGCGCCGTCGACCTGCAGTGGCGCGGGCGGCGACGCCGTGGCGGCAGCGGTCGCCGGGGCCGGCGGCAAGGAAGCGTCCACCGCCGCCACCTCGTCCTTCGCCTTCAATAGATGCGGTGCTGCCGTCGCAGAAGCGTCGGGCGCGGCGGCCTGCACCGCTGGCGGCGTCGCGTCGCTAGTGGCTTTCGCAGCCACAGCACCGCCTTGCGGCGGCGCCTTCTCCGCGTTTGCCGCCAAGTTATCCGGCGAGCTCGGTTTGGTGGCCGGAGCACTGGTACCTCGCGCATCCGCCGGCAATTCAGCAGCCGCTTGCACCTTGCCGAGTTCGGCCATGGCGGTCTTCATGGGCGCGTTCGACGCGGAACTCGGCGATGGCGGGGACGCCGGCGGCGCAGTGTGGATGAGAGGGATCGCCTTCGGCGGCACAGGCTGCAGGTTTTCCGCGATGACGGGAGCCGCTGCGGCCGGCTCGCGCTTCGCCAGGCTTGCGGCCGCCGCGCTCGGCGGACGTCCCGCGAGGATCGCCGCGGCGCGGTCGGCATCGTCGAGACCGCGCAACATCGCGTAGTAAGCAAGGTTGCTCGCCACCGCGCGCTCGTCGAGGGCCGTGCGCGCGATCGCCGCCGCCTTCGCATCTTCGCCGGCAAGCCCGTAGACGAGCGCCAGGTTCAGCCGGTGCCGAGCGGTCGAGCCGGGAGCGTCGGCAAGCTTCGCAAGCTCGGCTGCCGCCTTCGAATAGTCTCCCGAAAGAGCCAGCGACAGCCCATAGTTGTTGCGCAGCCCTTCGTCACCCGGCGCTAGCTCCAGTCCCTTGCGGTAGTCTTGCTGAGCCAGGTCATGTTGCCCGACCAGGTCGTGCGCGATACCGCGCACATTGTAGAGGTGCGAATCGTCGGGCTTCTGCGCTATCGCCGCCTGCAGCTCGGTCAGCGCCGCCTGCGGCTCGTTGAGCGACATCAGCGCCAGGGCCAAGCCGCGATGAAGTTTCGCTTCCATCGGGTTGGGCGTGATGCGCAGCCCCGCGCGATAGGCAGCGGCCGCCTCGGCATAGGCGTGGAGCTCACCCAGCGTGTCGCCCAGCCCCGCCAGCGCCGCCGGGTCCTTGGGGTCAAGCTCGGCGGCGCGACGGTAGAGGTCGGCCGCAGTGGCGAGGTCGCCGCCGGCACGGGTGTCGTCCGCCAGGCGCAGAAGCACCGGCGCGCCTTGGCTAGCCGCCGCCTGATCGGTCTGCGGTGCGGTTTGGCAGGCGGCAAGCAGCAGACTCAGGACGAAGGCCACGGGCGCCCCCGCCAGCAGGCGGCCGCGGCGGCTGGGGCCCCGCAAATTGAGTGAAGTTTTAGTCACATTACTTCCCCGACTCTTTGCCATTACTGGAGAGTGGGCGCAAAACCTTGCCGAAACATGAAAGATAGGATCGCCGGGATCTCGCCGCCCGGTCGGCGGTTCAGAGCGAGCTGGCCAGCAGATTGACCGCGAGCGCCAGAATTACCGTGTTGAAAAGAAAGGACAGGATACCGTGCAGCAGCGTGAGCCTGCGCATGGGGCGAGACGTTACCTGCACATCCGAGACCTGGCAGGTCATGCCGACGACGAAGGAGAAATATAGAAAATCCCAGTAATCCGGCATCTCGTCCCCGGGAAAGGCGAGACCGCCGCGATCGTCCTGCGGGCCCGGAGCGGGGCCATCACCATAATAATGATGCGCGTAGTGGAGCGCGAAGGTCGTGTGCACCAGCGTCCAGGACGCAGCGACCGTGAGCCCGGCGAGGACCAGCCGCGTCAAAAGCGCCACCTCGGTTTCGTTCGGCACTTTCTGCAAGGTGAAGCCGAGGGCGAAGAGGCTTACCGTCGCCGCGGCGATAATCAGGGTGGTGATCACCCAGCGGCGCGGATCGAGTTCGCGCGCCCGGCGGCGAAGCTGCTCGGGCTTCGCACCGGCAACCACGAGAGCCACCAAAGCCAGAAAGAGAACAACGCCGGCGAGCCAGGCCAGCGCAAGCCGCTCGCCATTCCGGACGCTCCGCGGCAGCAAGAGCAACACGGCGGCCCCGACTACAAGCGCGAGCAGTAGGCGCAAACCCGGGTGCGGGTGGCGCAGGGCAGCGGCCAGACGCCTGCGCGAGCGGGGCTGCGGCGGTGTGCTCAATCGAGGACGCCGGAATATGCTGAGGGATCGGTCAAGTCCGAGTTCGTCACCCGACTCTGCGCTCCGGTCTCGATCGGCCGACGATGCAACATCCCTCCCCTCGGTGCCGGCGGCTCAGCCAGCCCCAGTCATGGCCTTGACGCGACGCCAGCCGGCCTCCGCCAGCGCCCGGGCACGCTCACCCGATTCGCGCGCCCTCGCGTTGGCGGCGGTGCCTTCGACGACGCGGCCCATGATGCCCTGAAGGATCGCCGCCAGGCGGAACATGTTGTACGCCATGTAGAAATCCCAGTTGGCGATCTCCGCGCGCCCGGTGCGGCGGCAATAGAGCGCGCGGTACTCCTCCTTGGTTGGAATATCGAGCGCCCGAAGGTCGTGACCGCCGAGTCCGCGATAGGCTTCGGGACCGAGCTCCCAGGTCATCATGTGATAGGAGAAGTCGGCGAGCGGATTGCCCAAAGTCGACAGCTCCCAGTCAAGGACCGCCAGGACGCGCGGCTCGGTCGGGTGAAAGATCATGTTGTCGAGCCGGTAATCGCCATGGACGATCGAGGTCTCGTCGTCCGGCGGCAGATTGCGCGGCAGCCAATCGATGAGTCGGTCCATCGCCTCGATCTTTTCCGTCTCGGAGGCGCGGTACTGCTTTGTCCAGCGGTCGATCTGGCGCGCGAAGTAGTTCCCAGGCTTGCCGAAATCGCCAAGCCCGATGGCGCGATAATCGACCTTGTGCAGCGCGGCGATGACCGCGTTCATCGCCTCGTAGACGACGCGGCGTCCGGCAGGCGGCAAGTCGGGCAGGGTCGGGTCCCAGAAAATGCGCCCCTCGACATACTCCATGATGTAGAAGATCGTGCCGATGACGTTCTCATCGAGGCAGAGGGCGTAGCTGCGCGCGACCGGCACGTCCGTTCCGCGCAACGCGGTGATGATGCGATACTCGCGATCGACCGCATGGGCCGAGGGCAGCAACTTGCCCGGCGGCTTTCGCCGCAGCACGTAACGTTTGCCGCCCGCGGTGAGCCGGAAGGTCGGGTTCGATTGCCCGCCGCGGAACTGCTCGATGTCGAGCGGACCGCGGAAGCCTTCGACATTCTGCTCCATCCATGCGACGAGCCGCTCGGTCGCGAAGCGGTGTCGCTCGGCGACCGGCATCGTGCCGACGAAATCCTGGGAGTCGCTCATGCCCTCCGCTCGACGCCGCACTGCGGGTCCGCGCCCATTGAAGTCGCCCCGAGGACGCTTGGCAAAGCCATTCTCGCTTGCGATGCTCTCGCGGCGCGCGCTTGCGGGAGGTTTTGGCGCATGAGGTCGGCGGCTGACAAGTCCCTTCGCGTCGCGCTCGGCGGCCTGGGCGCGGTCGGCTTGCCCGTCGCTCGCCGTCTGGCGGGGGGACTGTCCGGCCTGACGCTGGCGGCCGTCTCGGCCCGCGATCCCGGCCGTGCCGAAAGACGCCTTGCCGAGTTCGGGATCCGCGTTCCGATCGTCCCGCTCCCCGCCCTCGCCGCGCATGCCGATATCGTGATCGAGAGCGTGCCGGCCGCCCAGTTTCGCACCATTGCCGAGCCGGCGGTCGATGCCGGCCGCGTTTTCCTGCCGCTCAGCGTCGGCGCGCTGCTCGACCATCCCAACCTCATCGGGCGCGCCAAAGCCCGGGGCGCCCGCATCATCGTGCCGACCGGCGCGCTGCTCGGGCTCGACGCGGTCCGCGCCGCGGCCGAGGGCGAGATCCACTCCGTGCGGCTGGTGACCAGAAAGCCGCCGGCCGGGCTTGAGGGCGCACCTTACCTGCGGGAGCACGCCATCTCGCTCGCCGGTCTTGCCCATCCGCTGCGGGTGTTCGAGGGGTCGGCGCGTGAGGGAGCGCGCGGATTTCCGGCCAATGTCAATGTCGCCGCCGCCCTGGCGCTCGCCGGTATAGGCCCGGACCGCACGCATCTCGAAATCTGGGCCGATCCCGCGCTTGAGCGGAATACCCACCATATCGAACTCGATTCCGACTCAGTGCGGCTCTCCATGACCATCGAAAATCTGCCGTCGACGGAGAACCCCAGGACCGGACGGCTCACACCCCTAAGTGTGATCGCCTGCCTGCGCGGCCTCACCGAGACGTTGCGCGTCGGCAGCTAAGCACACCACCTGACAAGGAATTTACCATTTAGGTATCGACAACCCTGCATCGGTACGGAAGACTGTTGAAACTAATCAAGCGAGCCGCGGAACCGCGAAGCGGCAAAACAGGGAGGGTTCGGAATGAAGTCCGGTTATCGGATCGGGTCTGTCGCACGTCGCAACATTCTCAAAGCAGGCGCAGCCATTGGCGCCCTACAGGTCGCTTCACCCTTCATCATCCAGGCTCGTGGCGAGCAGGCCGTTAAGCTCGGAATGGTCGATCCCTTGACCGGCACCCTCTCGGCGCTGGCACAAAGCGAGGTCGAAGGCGCCAAATACGCGGTCGCCGAGATCAACAAGAAGGGCGGCATTCTCGGGCGCCAGGTCGAGCTGCTGGTCGAAGACTCCGCCAATGACGTAGGCACCGGCGTGCAGAAGACGCGCAAGCTCATCGACCGCGACAAGGTCGACGCCATCTTCGGCGACGTCAATTCGGGCATCGCCTACGCAATGTCGCAAGTGACCAGCGAGAAGAAAGTCTTCCACATCGTCCGGGGCGGCCATACGGATCCGATCACCGGCACCGATTGCAAGTGGAACGTCTTCCGCATCTGCAACACGACCTCAATGGACGCGGCGGCGATCACGCCGGAACTGGTGAAGAAGTTCGGCAAGAAGTGGTTCTTCATCACCCCCGACTATGCTTATGGCCACACACTGCAGGAGGCCTTCGTCAAGAACCTCAAGAAGGCCGGCGGCGAGTTCGAAGGCGACATGCTGCCGATCAACACGTCGGATTTCTCAGCGACGCTGATCAAGGCGAAGGCCTACAAGCCGAACGTGCTGCTCAACAACATGGGCGGACTGGCGCAGATCAACTGCATGAAGCAGTTCACCCAGTTCGGCATGGGCAAGGACATGGGCCTCGGCGGCGCGCTCTACGAGCTTGAGAGCGTCAAGTCGGTGCCGGCCGATGCGCAGGCAGGTTGGTGGGTGATGGAGTGGTGGTGGAACCAGCCGGCCAGCGTGCCGCATGTCGGCGATTTCGTCGCTGCCTACCGCAAGGCGGTCGGCAAGACGCCCTCAGCCCGCTCCTGGTTTGGCTATGTCGCGGTGCATTCGGTGCGGGTCGGAGCCGAGAAGGCAAAGACGCTTGAGGGGCCCAAGCTCGCCAAGGCGATGGAGGGCCTGGAGCTGCCGCCCGATGTGGCGCTGCAGCCGGGCAAGACCTTCTATCGCGCCGGTGACCATGAGCTCATGCCCAACATCTTCGTCGGCGAAGTGCATCCGCCGCAGGGCAACCCGGACAATATCTTCACCACCTCCTCGCTGGTCCCGGGTGAGCAGGCGGCCGGATCGGTCGCCGATACCGGCTGCAAGATGAGCCATCCGGCCTAAGGCCGCGGCGAATTTTGGCGTCCCCCGCCGGCTTGCCCGGCGGGGGAAGGCTTCTGCAAGACCCCCAGCTGAGGCGGCCAATGCTGCAACTCGTCCTCTACAACGTCACCAACGGGCTGATCATCGGCGCCTTCTACGTGCTGATGGCGCTCGGCCTGTCGCTGATCCTCAATCTCAGCAGCGTCATCAATTTCGCGCATGGCAATTTCCTGGCGCTGGGCGGCTATATCGCCTTCGTGCTGACGCCCTATACCGGCTTCTGGGGAGCGCTGTTGATATCGCCGGTGCTGGCAGCGTTGTTCGGCTTCATCATCGAGCGGCTGATGATACGCAGGGTCTACAACCGCGACCCCGTCTACAGCCTGCTGCTGACCTTCGGCCTCGCTTTCATCCTCGAGGATGGCTGCCGCTACATCTGGGGGCCGAACGGATTGCCGCTCGGCGTTCCCGATTTCATGTCCCAACCGCTCAGCGCAAACCTGTTCTTCATTACCTGGTACCGCATCTTCATGGTCGCGATCGTGATCGCCGCGGTGGTGGCGCTCTTCGCCTTCCTGCGCTTCAGCCGGATCGGCATGCGCATCCGCGCCGGCACGCTCGACCTCGACACGGTGGCGGCGCTCGGCGTCAATGTGCGGCTGCTGCGCTCGTTCAATTTCGCGCTGGGCTCGCTGCTGGCCGGGCTGAGCGGCGTGCTGGCGGCGGGGCAGATCGGGCTCAATCCCAATATGGGCGATGACCTGCTGATGCCGAGTTTCATCGCCATCATCGTCGGCGGGGTCGGCAGCCTGACGGGCACGCTGCTGGGTGGGCTGCTGATCGGTGTCGCCTCGGCGGTGACGACCGTATTCCTGCCCAGCGCCAGCGAAGCGGTCATCTATCTCATCATGGCCGTGGTGCTGCTGCTGCGCCCGCGCGGGCTGCTCGGTGAGGAAGGGATGCTGACGTGAACAGCGTCGCGGTCGTCGACGCCGCCAGACGGCCAGCCGAGAAGCGCTGGCTGCCGCTCATCGCGGTCTGGCTGGTGCTCGTCACGGTGCCGTTCTGGCTGCCGCTGCTCGGCGGCTACACGGCGCTCGCCGGCCGCGTCCTGGTGCTGGGGCTGGCGGCGATCGGCTTCAATCTGCTGCTCGGCTTCACCGGGCAGATGAGCTTCGGCCACGCCGCCTATTTCGGCCTCGGCGCCTATGGCGCGGGATTGACGCTGAAGTTCCTTGCGCACAGCACGCCGCTCGCGGTCCTGCTCGGCACGCTCCTCGGCGGGCTCGCCGGCACGCTTTTCGGGCTCCTGATCGTCCGTCGGCGCGGCGTCTATTTCGCCATGGTGACGATCGCGTTCGGCCAGATCTGCTACTACATCGCCTATAGCTGGAACGATCTAACCGGCGGCTTCGACGGACTGCGCGGCTTCGAGCGCGCGCCGATCCACCTCGGTCCGATCCTCATCGACATCACCGATGGCGGGAAGGTGTTCTATTATTTCCTGCTAGCGGTGTTCGCCGTCGCCGTCGGTGCCATCGGGCTGTTGTTGCGGTCGCCTTTCGGGCGGACGCTGATCGCGATACGGGAGAATGAGCGCCGCGCCCGCTTTCTCGGCATTCCGGTGGAGCGGCACATCTGGCTGTCCTTCTCGATTTCGTGTTTCTTCACCGCACTCGCCGGCACGCTGTATGCGCTGCTCAACAATTTCGCGGATCCCCTCGGACTGCACTATTCGCTTTCCGGCGAGATCGTGATCATGACAGTGATGGGCGGCATGCGCACCTTCTGGGGACCGCTGCTCGGCGCCGCCGTCTTCGTCGTGTTGCAGGACTACATATCGAGCATGACCCAGAACTGGCAGTCGTTCATCGGACTGCTCTTCGTGTTGGTGGTGCTGTTCTTCCCACGCGGGCTTCTTGGTGCTCTCCAGCGGCGGGGACAGGGATGAGCGTTCTCGAGGTAAAAGGCGTCACCAAATCCTTCGGCAGCCTCGTCGCCGTGCGCGACGTCTCGCTGACGGTCGAAGAGGGCGAGCTCAGGGCGGTCATCGGCCCGAACGGCGCCGGCAAAACCACCTTCTTCAACCTCATCAGCGGGTTTTTCCCGCCCTCTGCCGGCTCGATCATCTTCGACGGTCAGGACGTGACGCGGGTGGCGGCGCACAAGCGCGTCGTGCTCGGCATGGCGCGGACCTTCCAGATCACGGAGATCTTCCCCGAGCTCAGCGTCGCCGAGAATGTGCGCATCAGCACCGAGGTGGCGGCCGGCTATCGCCTGCGCCCCTGGCTCGCGCGCGGCGAGGCCGCGGCGGTGCGCAACCGCGTCGAGGAGATCCTGGCGCTCGCCGGACTGGAAAAGAAGGGCGACCGGCTCGTCGGCGAGTTGTCGCATGGCGACCAGCGCGCCGCCGAGATCGCCATGGCACTCGCCTTGAAGCCGCGACTGCTGCTGCTCGACGAGCCGACCGCGGGGATGGGCGACCAGGAGACCTACGAGCTCACCCGGCTCGTCCGGCGGCTCCATCGCGACAGCAAGCTCACCATCGTGCTCATCGAGCATGACATGCGCGTCGTGTTCCACCTCGCCGACCGCATCAGCGTCCTCGATCAGGGACGCCGTCTCGCCGAAGGAACTCCGACCGAAATCGCTGCCAACGAAGCCGTGCAGGCGGCCTACCTGGGCAAGGCGGCATGAGCGGAGCAAATGGCGGCAACGGAGCGAATGGCGTCGCTCTCAGGGTCGACGGCCTCCATACCTATTATGGCAAGAGCCATATCCTCCACGGTGTCAGCCTGGAGGTGGCCGAAGGCCGTATCACCACCCTCCTCGGCCGCAACGGCGCCGGCAAGACGACGACGCTGCGCAGCCTGATGGGGCTGACGCCCGCGCGCGAGGGCACGATCACCGTTTTCGGCGAGGAGACGACGCGTTGGCCGAGCTTCCGCATTGCCGGGCTCGGCGTCGGCTATGTGCCCGAAGGGCGTCGCATCTTCCCGAATCTCAGCGTCGAAGAAAATCTGAAGGTGCCGATCGAGCGGCCGGGCCCGTGGTCGATCGAGCGCATTTACGAGCTCTTTCCGCGACTCGCCGAGCGCAAGAACAATCGCGGGCGCCAGCTCTCGGGCGGCGAGCAGGAGATGCTGGCGATCGCGCGGGCGCTGCTGATCAATCCGCGACTGCTGATGCTCGACGAACCCTCGCAAGGCTTGGCGCCGCTGATCGTGCGCGACGTCTTCCGCGTCGTCGAGCAGATGCGCAGCGAAGGCATTTCGGTACTGCTGGTCGAGCAGAACGCGCGCATGAGCCTCGCGATTGCCGATTACGCCTATGTGCTCGACGACGGCGCGATCGTCTATTCGGGGCCAGCCAAAGAGCTGGCGGCTGACGAGGAGCGCGTCCAGGCGCTTGCTGGCGCCAGCGCCGAGGAATGGCACGAAGAGCCGAATCGCCGCTGAATTGACGAGCGGCACTCGGAAATCGACCCGCGCCCGCGCCCCTTACGCTCGTGCGACATTTTGGCGCCCGCACAAAACCGAGCTTTTCCCTGCCGGCTCCCTAGGTCTTTCGAGAGGAGCCTTAACTTCGCCGGCTTTTTTGGTGATCCTGAGCACTGTACGCCGTTGCGTTCAGCATGGCCGTTGAGGAGCAGACCCAGAGCGCATGCGCTTAGGCTGCCGCAGTAGACAACCGGGTTCACCACCCTTCGCCTCGGGCAAGGGCACCGGCAGACATCAACCTTGCATAGGCGTTAGCCAGCGGCCGCTTCGCGCCTTGCGCGTGAAGCGGCCGGCACAAAGCTGGAACTGCGGCAATGAGCGCGCCGTTTCCAAGGAGCCGAAAAGCCTTTTGACTAATCCAGGCACAATACGTACCTGCTGTTAATGGTTAATTAAGACCGAATCTGTAACGTTTTGTATCAGTCCCGCAAAGAATTTGCGGCGTCGAGGGCGAGGTGGAGAATGATTTCTCAGGATAATCTGTTCGGTCTCTTCGCAAAGCTGTACGACAGCCAGAAAGAGACTGAGATGAGCCTGGAGGATTATCTCAAGTCTTGCGCACGTGAGCCCATGGCCTATGCCAGTGCCGCGGAAAGGATGCTGGCGGCTATTGGTGAGCCCGAGATCGTCGATACGAGCCACGACCCGCGCCTCGGCCGGATTTTCATGAATCGCAGTGTGCGGGTGTATCCGGCCTTTGCCGACTTCTATGGCATGGAAGAAACCATAGAGCGCATTGTCGGCTACTTCCGCCACGCAGCGCAGGGCCTCGAGGAACGCAAACAGGTCCTCTACCTCCTGGGACCGGTCGGCGGCGGCAAATCGTCGCTCGCGGAGCGGCTGAAGCTGCTGATGGAGAAGATGCCGATCTATGTACTGAAGGCGGGCAAGGAGGTGAGCCCTGTCTTCGAGAGCCCTCTCGGCCTCTTCGATCCGATCCGCATGGGCGACACGCTGGAGCGGAACTATCGCATTCCGAAGCGGCGCCTGACGGGCCTCGCCTCACCCTGGGCACTGAAGCGCCTCGACGAGTTCGGCGGCGACATCTCCAAGTTCACGGTCGTGCGCCTGCACCCCTCGCGGCTGCGCCAGGTCTGCATCGCGAAGACCGAGCCGGGCGACGAGAACAACCAGGACATCTCCAGCTTGGTGGGCAAGGTCGACATCCGCAAGCTCGAATATTTCAGCCAGGCCGATGCCGACGCCTATGCTTTCTCCGGCGGGCTCAATCGCACCTCGCAGGGCATCCTTGAATTCGTCGAGATGTTCAAGGCGCCGATCAAGATGCTCCACCCGCTGCTGACCGCGACGCAGGAGGCGAATTACATCGGCTCCGAGAACATCGGCGCGATCCCCTACCAGGGCATCATTCTCGCCCACTCCAACGAGGCGGAGTGGCAGACCTTCAAGAACAACCGCAACAACGAGGCCTTCATCGATCGCATCTGCGTGATCAAGGTGCCTTACTGCCTGCGCGCCCACGAGGAGCGGAAGATCTACGAGAAGCTGCTCACCAACAGCGAGCTCTCTGCGTCGCCTTGCGCCCCCGGCACGCTCGACATGCTGTCGCGCTTCTGCGTGCTGTCGCGCCTCAAGCCGCACGAGAATTCCAACCTCTACTCGAAGATGCGCGCTTATGACGGCGAGAGCCTCAAGGACAGCGATCCCCGCGCCAAGACGGTGCAGGAGTATCGCGACTCCGCGGGCGTCGACGAAGGGATGGAGGGGCTTTCGACCCGCTTCGCGTTCAAAGTACTGTCCAGCACCTTCAACTACGACACGCTGGAAGTCTCGGCCGACCCGGTTCACCTGATGTATGTGCTGGAGCAGGCGATCCGACGCGAGCAGTTCCCCGAGGAAAACGAGAAGAAGCTCTTGACCTTCATCAAGGCGGAGCTGGCACCGCGCTATGCGGAGTTCATTGGCAACGAGATCCAGAAGGCCTATCTGGAATCCTATGGTGATTACGGCCAGAACCTGTTCGATCGCTATGTGGCCTATGCCGACGCCTGGATTGAGGATCAGGACTACAAGGATCCGGACACGGGTCAGCTCATGGACCGCGAACTGCTGAACCAGGAACTCTCGAAGATCGAGAAGCCCGCCGGGATCGCCAATCCCAAGGACTTCCGTAACGAGGTGGTGAAGTTCGCGTTGCGTGCCCGCGCCTCCCACGGAGGACGGAACCCGTCCTGGACGTCCTACGAGAAACTGCGCGAGGTAATTGAAAAGCGCATGTTCTCTCAGGTCGAGGACCTATTGCCGGTCATCAGCTTCGGGTCGAAGAAGGACTCCGATACGGAGAAGAAGCACGGGGACTTCCTCGAGCGGATGGTCTCGCGCGGCTACACCCAGCGCCAGGTCCGCCGCCTCGTCGAGTGGTACATGCGAGTCAACAAGGCCGGATAGCGGCGCCTTACGGAGATCTCTCGCGCGATGAACATCATCGATCGACGGCCGAATCCCAAAGGCAAAAGCCTTGCCAACCGGCAGCGCTTCATCGATCGGGCGAGAGGCGAGGTGAAGAAGGCGCTCGTCGACGCGTTGAAGCGGCGCAAGGTGGGCGAGACGGACGGCGGCGAGAAGATCTCGATCCCGAACCGCGGGATCGCCGAGCCGGTGTTCCACCGCGCTGCCCATGGCGGCAGGCGCGACTATGTCGTACCGGGAAACAAGAAATATGTCGTAGGCGACCGCATCGAGCGACCGCCTTCGGGCGAAGGCGGCGGCCGCGGCGCCAGCAACGAGGATGGCGGCGAGCAGGACGCGTTCGAGTTCGTGCTCTCGAAGGAGGAATTCCTCAACCTCTTCTTCGAGGATCTGGAACTCCCGGATCTCATCAAGACGCGGCTCAAGGAAACCGAGGCGACGCAGCTCACCCGCGCCGGATATTCGGTCGCCGGCACGCCGGCAAACCTCAACCTGGTGCGCACCATGCGCAACAGCCTGGCGCGGCGCATTTCGCTCCACCGCCCGCGGCCGCATGAGCTCGCCGCGCTGGAGCGGCAGATCGAGGCGGCGCTCGCTGCCGACGACGCGGAAAGCGCCGGGCAGAGCAAGCTCGAACTCGAGCATCTCCAGCGTCGCGCCCGGCGCGTCGGCTTCATCGACCCCGTCGATGTCCGCTACAACCGCTTTGACCGGGTGCCAAAGCCAAACACGCAGGCGGTCATGTTCTGCCTGATGGACGTGTCGGGCTCGATGACCGAAGCGATGAAGGATCTCGCCAAGCGCTTCTTCCTGCTGCTGCATGTCTTCCTGACGCGGCGCTACAAGCAAGTCGACATCGTCTTCATCCGCCATACCAGCAATGCGCAGGAGGTGGACGAAGAAACCTTCTTCCATAGCCGAGAGACGGGTGGCACGATCGTCTCGACCGCGCTCGAAGAGATGATGCGGGTCGTGCGCGCCCGCTACAGCCCCGATAACTGGAACATCTATGCGGCGCAGGCCTCGGACGGCGACAACTATACCGAGGACAGCGATCGCTGCAGCCAGCTGCTCGGCGGCGAGATCCTACCGTTGAGCCAGTACTTCGCCTATATCGAGGTCGGCGCCGAGGCGACGTTGCGCCACGGCTTCCCCTCGCCGCCCACCGATCTCTGGCGTACCTACAGCCAGATCGCCGAGCAGCACCGCAATTTCGCCATGCGCAAGGTTGCGGATCAGACGCAGATCTTCCCGGTCTTCCACGAGCTTTTTGCCAAGCAGCGGGAGCACGCCTGATGGCCGCGGACGGAGGTATCGCGACGCCGAACCGGCTTCTTTTCGAAGGACCGGAATGGGATTTCGAGAAGATCCGCCGGGTTTACGGCGCGATCGAGGAGATTGCGCTCGGCGAGCTCGGTCTCGACGTCTATCCCAATCAGGTCGAGGTAATCACCTCCGAGCAGATGCTCGACGCTTACGCCTCGATCGGACTGCCGCTCATGTACCGGCACTGGAGCTTTGGCAAGCGCTTCGCCCGCGAGGAGGCGCTTTATCGCCACGGCCTCCAGGGCCTCGCCTACGAGATCGTCATCAATTCGAGCCCGTGCATCAGCTACATCATGGAAGAGAACTCCATGACGATGCAGGCGCTCGTCATCGCGCATGCCGCCTTCGGCCACAACCATTTCTTCAAGAACAACTACCTGTTCCGCCAGTGGACAGACGCCACCGGCATTCTCGACTATCTCACCTTTGCGCGCGATTTCGTCGCTCATGCCGAAGAGAGCCATAGCGCCGAGGCCGTGGAGCGTGTGCTTGACGCCGCGCATGCGCTGATGAACCACGGCGTCCACCGTTACGACCGGCCGGCGAAGCTCAACCTCGAAGATGAGCGGCGCCGCCAGGAAGAACGCCGCCGCCACTTCGAATCGAATTACGACGACATCTGGCGCACCGCCATCATCGGCGAGCAGCGCGATGAGGAGCAGGAGGGCCAGAGCCGCGAGAAGCGCCGAGCGGAGATACGCCGCAAGCTCGGGTTGCCCGAAGAGAACCTGCTCTACTTCCTCGAGAAGCGAGCACCGCGGCTCGAACCGTGGCAGCGCGAGCTGGTCCGCATTGCCCGCCACATCTCCCAGTATTTCTACCCGCAGAAGCAGACGCGGCTGCTCAACGAAGGTTGTGCCACCTTCTGCCACTACGAGATCATGACCCGGCTGCATGAGAAGGGCATGATCAGCGACGGTTCCTTCCTCGAGGTGCTGCACTCGCACACCGGCGTCGTGTCTCAGCCGGAATTCGACGACCGGCGCTATAACGGCATCAATCCTTACGCGCTGGGCTTCGCTATGATGCGCGACATCAAGCGCATCTGCCTCGAGCCGGAAGACGAGGACCGCGAGTGGTTCCCCGACATCGCCGGAAACGGCGATCCCTACGGCACGCTGCGGCACGCCTGGGCCAATTATCGCGACGAGAGCTTCGTCCTGCAGTATCTGAGCCCGCGGCTCATCCGCGAGTTCCGCCTGTTCAAGGTCCTCGACGAGGAGAGCGCCGACGCGCTGGTCGTCGATGCCATTCACGACGAGCGCGGCTATCGCGAGATCCGCCGCGCGCTGGCGCGCCACTACGATCTGGCGCGGCACGAGCCCGACATCCAGATCCGCGATGTCGATCTCGAAGGCGACCGCTGTCTCGTGCTGAGCCATGCTGTTCACGACGGCGTCTTGCTCGACGAGCCCAGCGCCAAGGCGGTGCTGGAGCAACTCGGCGAGCTTTGGCGCTACGGCATTCGGCTCGAGGAGGTCGATGCAGCGACCGACCGGATCGTCAAATCGCACGAGCTGCCGGCCCGGCTCTAAACCGGAACCCGCTTCCCTCCGCCCAGGATCAGCGCTGCCGCGGTCAGGTGCAGCGCCAGGGCCAGCATCAGCGGCGCAGCAAAACCGCCCGAGAAGTCGTGCAAGGCTCCGAAGACCGCCGGAGCGAAGCTGAAGAATGCCTGATTCACCGCGATCGCGAGGGCCACGACCCGGCCGAGATCGCCGGTAGCGAATTCGCGCTCGGCGATCAGCGGGGGCAGCGACACCAGATTTCCGAGCCCGAGGCCGAAGAGCACGCAGCCCGACAGCACCGACGCGCTCCCTTTCCCCAGCAACAGAAGGATCAGCCCGGCCGATTGGAGCGCGAAGTTGCCGGCGGCGGCGCGACGCCGGTCGAGTTGGTCGATGAACGCGCCGAGCAGCAGCCGGCCAAGCACGGCACAGGATGAGGTGAGGCTCACGGCTCCGGCGGCGCCCTCCTCGCCGAGCGTCGGCACGAGCAGGCTCACAAGGATGGCGACCAATCCGACCTGCGAAAAGAGGCCGAGCGCGAAGGCGCCCGAGAGCGTCAGGAAGCCGCGATGCCGGAAGAGCGTGCTTCGGCTCACCGGATCCGCCGAAGCGGCAGCGGCGCATGCGCCCGCCGACGCCACGTCGCCATCCGCGCCGAGGCCCATGCTTTCGGGTGTCGGCGCCAGATAGCGGCCGGCAAGCCACCACAGGAGAGCCAGCGTCACCGCGGCCACAGCGCTTGCCGCGCCCGGCAGACCCAGCCGGCCGATCAGCACGGTCCAGAGCGGCACGAACAGCACGCCGCCGATGCTCGCACCGTTGAAAGCGAGGCTGAGCGCGAGGCCGCGCCGGCGCCTGAACCACGGGGCAAGCATGGCATTGATCGCGGCACTGCTCGTCGCGGACCAGCCGATTGCGGTCAAGGTCGCGGCCACGAAGAGCTCCCAGGGAGCGGCCGCGAGCCCCCAGCCGAGAACGCCCGCGGCAAGTGCGAGAACGCCGCCGCGGGTCGTCGCCGCGAGGCCGAAGCGTCTATGGGCGTCGTCGAGACAGGCGACCAGCGCCGCGCTGACGAGATAATGCGCGGTGATGGCGGCCGAGATCAGCGAAAGCGGCCAACCGCGCGCGTCATGGATGGCATACAGGAAGACCGAGAGGCCATAAAAACCGATACCCCAGGCGAAGATTGCATAGGTGAACGCCGCGGCAACCACGTGCCACCCGAAGAAGCCGCTGCGACTCTCTGCCTGCGCCGTCGCCATCGGCACAGATCTAAAGGCGCGCGGCGCTTGCTTCTATCTGGAACAGTACGGCCGAAACCGAAGCTTCGCGCCTATTTGGGCTTCAGCGCCAGCGACGCCGAATTGAGGCAGTAGCGCAGGCCTGTGGGCGGCGGCCCATCCTCGAAGACATGGCCGAGATGGGCTTCGCAGCGACTGCACAAGACTTCGGTGCGGGACATGAAGAGGCTGCGGTCGGTCTCGGTTGCGACGCGATCGGCGGCGATCGGCGCCCAGAAGCTCGGCCAGCCCGTGCCCGAATCGAATTTCGTGCTGGAGTCGAACAGTTCCTGGCCGCAGCAGATGCAGGCATAGACGCCGGGAGTCTTAGTATCCCAATAGGCGCCGGTGAACGCGCGTTCCGTGCCCTTTCGACGGGCGATGCGGTACTGCTCCGGCGTGAGCTGCGCCCGCCATTCGGCGTCGCTTTTCTCGGGCTTGTCGCTCATCGATCGCCTCCTTCGCCAGCCAGCGCATCCTATCGCCGGCCCTGGGCCGCGCAAGACACCGGCATTTGCCCTCCGTTCCTCCCTCCCCTATGTCACCGTCTGGCGCCGCAGCCACAGGAGACCTCCCCGTGAGCGACGAGCAGAGCCCCGTCACGCGGTACCGTAGCAATCTGCGGGGCGAGATGGACAGCGCTGCGCTCTATCGCGCGCTCGCTGAGGCCGAGGCCAATCCGCAGCTGAAGCAGGTCTATACTCGCCTCGCCGCGGTGGAGTCGGCACATGCCGAATTCTGGCGCAAGCGTCTCTCCAAGATCGGCGCCGTCACCGGGCTGAGCCGCCCGTCCTGGCGCACACGCGCGCTCGCCTGGGCGGCGCGGCGCTTCGGGCCGGAGATCGTCCTGCCGCTGGTCAACAGCCTAGAACGCGCGGATTTCGACAAATACGATGCCCAGCCGGAAGCGGTTGCGGCGGGCCTGCCGCAGGACGAGCGGTCGCATTCGCGGGTGATCGCCGCGATGGCGCGGCCACCGCATGGCGGGCTTTCCGGCGGTGCGCTGGCGCAGCTCGAAGGCCGCCATCGCAGCGCCGGCGGCAATGCGCTGCGTGCCGCGGTGCTGGGCGCCAATGACGGTCTCGTCTCCAATCTCAGCCTGGTCATGGGCGTTGCCGGCGCCGATTTCTCCAGCCATACCATCCTGGTCACGGGCCTTGCCGGGCTCATCGCCGGCGCCTGCTCGATGGCGATGGGTGAATGGCTCTCGGTCAACAGCTCACGCGAATTCTATCAGCAGCAGATCGCCGTCGAAGGCGCGGAACTGACCGAGTTTCCGGAGGAGGAAAAACAGGAGCTGTCGCTGATCTACCAGGCCAAGGGCCTGTCGGAGCCGCAGGCAAAGCTGCTGGCCGAGCGCCTCATCGGCGATCGCGATACGGCGCTCGACACGCTCGCGCGCGAGGAGCTGGGCATCAATCCCGAAGAACTCGGCGGCTCCGCGTGGACGGCGGGTGCGACGTCGTTCCTGCTTTTCGCCGGCGGCGCCATCATCCCGGTCCTGCCGTTCTTTGCGCTTACCGGCATCAACGCCGCCGGCACCAGCCTCGCGCTGAGCGCTGCGGCCATGTTCGCAATCGGCGCCGGCACGACGCTCTTCACCGGTCGCGGCGTGCTGTTCTCCGGGCTGCGGCAGCTCGCCATCGGCATCGCGGCTGCCGGCGTCACCTACGGTGTGGGCAAGGTGATCGGGGTGTCAATCGGCGGCTGATCAGTGAGCATAGAGGCCGCAATTGTGGCCGCCCGATGTGGCACAGCTCTGCAGCCGGTTCCAGTCGTGGAACTGAACGAGCAGCTCATAGCCGAGAAACGCCGCAAGGGCCGCGGCGAGCAGGGCGATGAACTTCAGTCGATCGGGTGTCATGGGCGCCGGCCAATATGGAAAGAATCTGGCGTCGCGGCATGTTGCGCTATGCCACGATCCTGCACAAGCCGCTTCGGCGGCGAACGCAGGGGTATCGCCTTCCGCCGCACGCGCAGCGCCGCCGCGGAAGTAGCAGGCGAGCGCTCGGCGCCGCCGGGCGCCGGTTTCCTCGCGGCGAGGGTTCGCTCTATGCTCGCTTTGCCGGGTCGCCGGACCCCGCCCCGGCGGCGGGTGAGAAGGAGGACCGGTCAGCGAGGAGGAAACACATGCGGCTGGTGTCGTTTGACGAAGGGGGCGCAGCCAGGCTGGGCGTGCTCCAGGGCGAGATGGCGGTCGATCTCGCGCGCGCAGCGCCGCAGCTGCCGCGTGATCTGCTCGGCCTGATCCGTTCCGGCTCGGATGCCTTTGCCGCCGCCGCAGAAGCCGGCCGCAAGGCGAAAGCAGAGACGCTGCGACCGCTCGCGGAGCTGCGCTACCGCGTGCCGCTGGAAAATGCCGGAAAGATCATCTGTCTCGGCCTCAACTATGTCGACCACGCCGCCGAAGGCGGTCACGCCAAGCCGGAATATCCGAGCTTCTTCCTGCGTTGCGCCACCTCGCTGGTCGCCCATGGCGAGCCGATGTGGCGGCCCCGGGCCTCGATCAAACTCGACTACGAGGCGGAGCTGGTCGCCGTGATGGGCCGTCGGGCGCGGCACGTTCGCGCCGCCGACGCGCTCGGCTATATCGCCGGCTATTCCTGCTTCAACGACGGGTCGGTGCGCGATTATCAGCGCAAGACCTCGCAATGGACCATCGGCAAGAATTTCGACCGTACCGGCGGATTCGGTCCGCATTTCGTCACCGCCGATGAACTGCCGCCCGGCGCCGCCGGGCTGTCGATCCAGTCGCGGCTCAACGGCGCAGTGATGCAGAACGCCAACACCAGCGACATGCTCTTCCCCGTAGCCGAGACGGTGGCCCTGCTGAGCGAGTGCCTGACGCTCGAGCCCGGCGACCTCCTGGTCATGGGAACACCTGCCGGAGTGGGCCATGCCCGCAATCCGCCGGTGTGGATGAAGGCCGGCGATACCATCGAAATCGCCATCGAAGGCGTCGGCCTGCTCAGCAACCCGATCGTCGACGAGCCCTAGGTGAATCCGCGCGGCGAATTCGCCCAGAGGAACCCTGCCCGCTCAGCGTGGCGTCGCGTCGCCGCTTTCGACCATGACCGTCTCCACCTCCCCAGCGCCGTTGCGGCGAAAGGCGGCGGCGGCGTCATACTCGGGCGAGCGAAAACAGGCGACGCCCTGCTCCAACGTGGGAAACTCGATCACCACGAAGCGGTGGAACTTGTGCGGCCCCTCCATGATCTCGTAGCTGCCGCCACGCGCCAGCACCTTGCCGCCATATTTGGCGATGATGGCAGGCACGAGATCGGTATACTTCTTGTATTCGACCGGATCGATGATCCGGGACCGGGCTACCCAATAAGCCGGCATGTCCTTCTCCCGTCGGCTGAAAGGGCGCTATTAGACCGCGACATCGGAGGCTTTGCCATGCCGCTTTCGCATCTCGAGCACTTTCTCGTGCAGTCGGCCGATCTCGAGGCGACCAAGGATTGGTATGTCCGCGTGCTCGGCCTGCGCGAGGGGCCGCATCCTGATTTCGGCCTGCCGGTCTATTGGCTCTATATCGGCGAGCGCGACGTGCTGCACCTCACCCAGGGCGGGTCCGGCGTCTCCGAGAACCGCAGGCGCTATCTCGGCCAGGAATCCGAAGCGACACAGGGCTCCGGCGTCGTCGACCACGTTGCCTTTCGCGCCAGCGGCCTTGATGAGATGATTGCGCATCTGCGGCACCTCGGCATTGCCTTCAAGGAGCGGCAGGTCGACAATCAGGGGCTCTACCAGCTCTTCTTGTTCGATCCCAATGGCGTCAAGATCGAGCTCAACTTCGCGGCGGCGGAAGCCAAGGGCCGGCGTGCCGAGGTGATGGCGTCGGATTTCCGCTAGACCGAAGCGCGCGGCTGCCTGCTAGTCCTTCGCGCGGCCCGCTGCGCCGCGCGGCGGCCCTGCCTCGGCGATCTCGCTAACCAGCTTCTCGGTGATCGCATCGCCGAAGGATTTGAAATCCTGCACCACGAGCAGGAAGCCGCCGGGACCGCCGACCACGTTCTCCTGATAGTAGTTCGGCAGCCCGCCCGGCGGTTGGGTATGGGCGAAATAGCCGGGATTGGGATGCTCGTTGATGATGGCGAGCCCGTTGATGGTGATGCCGGCCGCCAGCGCATCGGCGTGCGCATCGGCAAGCGGACGGCCGGAATTATTGGTGCCGTCTCCGGAGACGTCGACGACGCGGCGCTCCGGCGTCGCGCCCAGCTTGGCGAAATAGGCGCGGCTGAAATCGAGCGCCGCGCTGATCGAGGTGCGGCCGACGAAGGAGCGCGGCGCCTTAAGCAGCGTCGCGGCGAAGCCGGCGGCCGTCTCGCCGTCGCGCACCACCGTCCAGTCCGCCACCACCTGCTGCTCGTCCGGCCCCGACCATTCGATGAAGCAGATGGCGACTGCGCTATGCGGGCCGCCCGCAATCGCCCGCAGCACGCGAGGATTGGTGACGGCAGCGGCATAGCCCTGACGCTGCAGCTTGAATTCGTCGTCATCGACGCTGCGCGATACGTCGGCGGCAAAGACCAGCGCGACATCGACGGACTCCGCATGCGCTTGCCGCGGAAGCACCGCGAAAGCCGCAAAGAACACCGCCGCCAGGATCGAGCGCATCGGCGCCTCCCCGGGGTCTCACAGTTCCAGCATAAGCTCGCCTCCCCGCCGGGGGAAGCGCGGGGCTGCCGCGCCTTGGGCAATAGGCTATAGCAGGTGAATGGCACTAACCGATCTCGCGATCTGGTCGACCACGCTGCCCGTGGCCGAGGCACTGCCCGAGGTCGAGGCGGCGCTCGCCCGCAGCGGCGCCGCGGTGCTCCAGGCGCCGCCCGGCGCGGGCAAGACGACACTGGTGCCGCTGGCGCTGCTCGATGCGGCGTGGCTTGGCGGCGGCCGCATCGTGATGCTGGAGCCGCGGCGGCTGGCTGCACGCGCGGCGGCTCGGCGGATGGCCGACATGCTCGGCGAGGCGGTCGGCCAAACCGTGGGCTATCGCACGCGCCTCGACACCCGCATCGGCCCCCGAACGCGGATCGAGGTGGTGACCGAAGGCATTTTGCTTCGGCTCATCCAGGACGACCCCGCGCTCGACGGCATCGGTCTTCTCGTCTTCGACGAGTTCCACGAGCGCAATCTCGATGGTGATCTCGGCCTTGCGCTGGCGCTGGAGACCCGCCGCCATCTGCGGCCCGAGCTGCGGCTCCTCGTGATGTCCGCGACGCTGGAGGTAGAGCGCGTGGCGCAGCTCATCGGCGACGCATCGGTGGTGAGCAGCGCCGGCAAGAGCTTTCCGGTGGCGCTGCGCTATCTCGAGCGTCCGGCGCCAGACCGGCTCGAGCGAGCAGTCGCCGCCGCCATCTGCCGCGCTCTCGCCGACAATGATGGGAGCCTGCTGGCCTTTCTGCCGGGTGGTGGCGAGATCCGCCGCGTCGCGCGTCTCGTCGAGGAGTTCGCGCAACCGCCCGAACTCATCGTGGCGCCGCTCTATGGCGATCTGTCGCAAGGCGCACAGGACGAGGCCATTCGTCCGGCGCCCGCCGGCGCGCGCAAGATCGTGCTGGCCACAGCGATCGCCGAGACCAGCCTCACCATCGAGGCCATCCGAATCGTCATCGACAGTGGCTTGATGAGGGTGCCGCGCTTCGATCCCGCGAGCGGCATGACGCGCCTCGATACGGTGCGCGTCTCGCAAGCCTCGGCCGAGCAGCGGCGCGGCCGCGCCGGACGGCTCGGACCCGGCATCTGCTACCGGCTTTGGCCCGAAGCGGAGCAGGCGCTGCTGCGGCCCTATACCGCGCCCGAGATCCTCGAGGCCGATCTGGCACCGCTCGCGCTCGAGCTTGCGCGCTGGGGCGCAGCCGATCCCCCCGCGCTTTCCTGGCTCGACGCGCCGCCGGCCGCAGGCTTCGCCCAGGCGCGCGCCCTCCTGGGGGAACTCGGCGCGCTCGACGCTTCGGGCCGCATCACCGCCCATGGTACGGCAATGGCGCGGCTCGCGCTTCATCCGCGGCTCGCGCACATGGCGCTCTCCGCACGCGAGCGCGGCTGGGGCGTCATCGCCAGCGAAATCGCCGCCTTGCTCGCCGAGCGCGATATCCTGCGCGCGACGCCCGGCCATCGCGACGCCGACATGCGGCTGCGCATCGAATTGCTGCGCGAGCGCGGCGAAGCACGCCACCTTCCGCCGGGTCTGTCGCTCGAGCGAGGCGCGGCAGAGCGGGCGCGCCAGACGGCGAGGCTGCTGCAGCGCCAGCTTGACCTGCGTGGCGACGACGCCTCGCCGCCCGGCACCGCCGGGCGGGTCCTGGCGCAGGCCTATCCCGACCGCATCGCTCAGCGCCGATCCGGCGCGGTCGGGCAATTCCTGCTCTCCAACGGCCGCGGCGCCGAGCTGCCAACGACCGATCTGCTCGCCGCCGAGGAGTTCCTTGCCGCGGCCGAGCTCGACGGCGAGCGGCGCCTCTCCCGCGTCTTCCTTGCCGCGCCGCTCAGCCGCGCGGAGATCGAGGAGGATTTCGCCGCACAGATAGAGACGGTCGAGACCATCGCTTGGGACAGTCGCGCGCAGGCGGTCATGGCGCGACGTCAGGAGCGGCTCTTCGCCTTGGTGCTGAGGGATGAAGCGCTCGCGATCCCGCCGCCCGAGCGGGTTGCTGCCGCGCTTCTTCAGGGCATCCGCGAACTCGGCCTCACCGTGCTGCCGTGGAGCCCGGAGGCCGAGAAGCTGCGGGCGCGTGTGCAGTTCCTGCGGCGGCTCGAGAGCAAAACCGAGTGGCCCGATCTCGACGACGAGGCGCTGCTTGCCGGGCTTGAGGAATGGCTAGGACCCTATCTCGGCGGCATCACGCGCAGGACGCAGCTCGAGCGGCTCGACCTCAACGAGATTCTGCGCGCGCGGCTCAGCTTCGAGCAGCTTCGTGCGCTCGATAAGCTAGCGCCGACCCATGCGACGGTACCGAGCGGCTCGCGCCTGCCGATCGACTATGGCGGCGAGGCGCCGGTGCTCGCGGTACGCCTGCAAGAGATGTTCGGCGCCGCGGAGACGCCGAGGATTGCCGGCGGGCGCGTTCCCTTGCTGCTGCACCTGCTTTCACCGGCCGGACGTCCGCTGCAGGTGACGCGCGACCTGACCGGGTTCTGGCGCGGCAGCTATCCGGCGGTGCGCGGCGAGATGCGTGGCCGTTATCCGAAGCATCCCTGGCCCGAGGATCCGATCATCGCGCCGCCGACGGCGCGTGCGAAACGCAAGACACCGTAAGACCGGACGCCCGCGCCTACTCGTCGATCTGCGCGCCATCTTCATAGAAGGGATAAGGCCCGGCATAGCGGCCGATCACCGCGGTGTGGCTGACGAAGCCGCCCTCCTTCCAGAGATGCAGCTGATAGCCCGGCGGCTCCAGGATGAAGACCGGAGGGCCGTTGGGGCTCAGATCAAGCGCCACCTGATGCGCGGTGCTGGGTGCCGTGCTGGCGATGGCGCGGCGGCCGATCGGCGCCTGGATCGAGCGGTGCAGATGCCCGCACAGGACACGCTCGACCTGCGGATGGCGCGCGAGGATCTGGGCGAAGCGCTCGGCGCCGTCCAATCCGACCCGATCCATATGAGCGATCCCGGTGGCGAAAGGCGGGTGGTGCATGATGATAAGCGTCGGCCGATCGGGCGCCTGCGCCAGCGAACGGTCGAGCCAGTCGAGCCGCTCCTCGCAGAGCCGGCCGCCGGGCTCGCCCGGAATCACCGTGTCGAGGCCGATCAGGCGCACCGGATAGTCCTCGACGGCGTATTGGAGAAAGCCCGTCTCGGGCAGATACCCCTCGGGGCGAAAAGCCTGCCGCATCGCCTCGCGCTCGTCGTGATTGCCGGGAATGAGGTAGATCGGCTTGCCGAGCGGCGCGAGCAGCTCGCGCAGCAGCGCGTATTCCTCGGGCCGGCCGAAATCGGTGAGATCGCCGGTGCCGACGACGATGTCCGGGGCAGGATCGAGAGCGGCCACCGCCTCGACCGCGCTGCGCAGGCAGGAAGCGGTATCGATGACGCGGTACGCGATCTTGCCGCGAGCCTTGATGTGGAAGTCGGTGATCTGCGCAATAAGCATCGGAGCCTCACAGGGCCAGGAGCGCGTCGGGGCAGGCCGGGTCAACTTGCTGGCGCAATGATATTTCAGGGGCGGCGCCTAAGCTAGCTGCGGCCGCGGAGGGTATGGCATTCGCCGGGGCTTGGGCCTATGGTTCGCCCCCTTCGGTCCCGGGGAGGGCCCGGCTTGCGCGGGTCGCGACGGAAGAACGAGTAATGGTGCATACCACCGCGAACGGCACACCCTCAGCCACGGAGAAGGCGCGCCAGAGTCTGGTTATCGGCGCGCTCGGAGTGGTCTACGGCGACATCGGTACGTCGCCGCTCTACACGGTGAAGCAGTGCTTCGAGGACGTGCACCACGTCACTCCGACGGCGGTGTTGGGCGTCCTGTCGCTGATCGCCTGGGCACTCTTCATCGTCGTCACGCTGAAATACGTCATCGTCATCATGCGCGCCGACAACCGCGGGGAGGGCGGCATCCTCGCACTCACCGCTTTGGCGCTGCGCGCCACCGGCCGCGGCTCCACGGCCTATGGCTGGATCCTCGCGGCGGGGCTGGTCGGCGCGGCGCTCTTCTATGGGGACGGCGTCATCACCCCGGCGATCTCCGTGCTCTCCGCCGTGGAAGGCCTCAAGGTCGCCACGCCGCTTTTCGAGCCCTACATCCTCCCCATCACCATCGTGCTGCTGGGCGGGCTCTTTATGCTGCAGCGCGGCGGCACCGCCCAGATCGGCGGCTTCTTCGGGCCAGTCATGGTGCTTTGGTTCGTCGTCATTGCCCTGCTCGGCGCCCTCGAGATCGCCCATAACCCGCGCATCCTCTTTGCGCTCAACCCGGTCTACGGGCTCAGCTTCTTCGTCGCCGACCCGCCCCGCGGCTTCGTTCTGCTGGGAGCGGTCGTGCTGGCGGTCACCGGCGCCGAGGCGCTCTATGCCGATATGGGCCATTTCGGCGCGCAGCCGATCCGCCGCGCCTGGCTTTACTTCGTCTTCCCGGCGCTGCTGCTCAATTATTTCGGCCAAGGAGCGCTGCTCATCAGCGCGCACGATCCGCAGGCGATCCAGCGCGTGCTGGAAAATCCGTTCTATCGCCTGGCGCCGGGCTGGTCGCTCTATCCCCTCGTCATCCTCGCCTCGGCGGCAACCATCATCGCCTCTCAGGCGGTCATCTCCGGCGCCTTCTCGATGACCCGTCAGGCGGTGCAGCTCGGCTACCTGCCGCGCCTCGAGGTGCGCCACACTTCCGAGCAGGAGATCGGCCAGATCTACGTCCCGCGCGTCAACCTCCTGCTGCTGATCGCGATCATCGGGCTGGTGCTGGGCTTCCGCTCGTCCGACAATCTCGGCGCCGCCTATGGCATCGCCGTCACGGGCACGATGAGCATCACCACCGTGCTTGCTCTCGTTTACATGTACGGCGTGCGCCAGTGGAATCCGGCGCTCGCCGCCTTGCTCTTCGGCTTCTTCCTCACCGTCGACCTCGCCTTCTTCGGCGCCAATCTGCTGAAGGTCGAGGAAGGCGGCTGGTTCCCGCTGGTCGTCGCAGCCCTCGTCTATACGATGATGACCACATGGCGTTCCGGGCGGCGCGTGCTGCAGCGGGAGCGCGAACGGGACGCGCTGCCGCTCGAGACCTTCATCAGCACGCTGCGTCCCGGCCGGCCGCCGCGCGTTCCCGGCACCGCGGTGTTCATGACCGGCAACATCAGCGTAGTGCCGAACGCTCTGCTCCACAATCTCAAGCACAACAAGGTGCTGCACGAGCGGGTCGTGCTGATGACGGTGCAGACCGAAGACATTCCCCATGTCGCCGACGAGCAGCGCCTCGAAATCCGCCATCTCGAGCAGAACATGCACACTATAACGCTGCACTATGGCTTCATGGATCAGCCCAACATCCCGCGTGCGCTGGCCCAATGCCGGGTCATGCAGTTTCACTTCAACCTGCTCGAGACTTCGTTTTTCGTCGGCCGCGAGAAGCTTGTCGCCGGCAAGCGCGCCCGCCTCTGGGTCTGGCGCAAGCGCCTGTTCATCATGCTCTCCAACACCATGCTGGATGCGACCGAATTCTTTCGCATCCCGACCAATCGCGTCATCGAGCTCGGCGGCCAGATAGAGATCTGAGCGCCGCCTTCGCATCCCGCGGTTGTGTCAATTCTTCGTGCCGCGAGTGTGGCCGAACTTTGTCTCTGCCCATCCGTTCTTCCTTTAGCGCCGGCGCCTTCGCGACGCCGGGAGTCGCACGGTCAATGAGGAATGAGCTATGCCCTTCGACGGTACCGGCTACGAAGGCCGCATCGAGGCCCTCGACAAGATGGACAAGGTCATCGATCTGCTGGCCCGCGAGGATCGCTGGTGCAAACAACAGCTGCGGTCCTATGACGGCCGGCGCTGCATCCTCGGCGCCATGATGGCAGCGGATGCGACGATTGCTCTGAAAGAGCCGATTCTGCTGGCAATCAAGCAGGTTACCGGGCGCGATTACCTGCGGATCGAGATGTTCAACGACCATCCGCTGACCACCCATGGCCTGGTGTTGCGGGTGCTCAACCAGGCCCGCGAGAACATCGTCCTGGGGGTCGTGGAGCGGACACCGGTCCCGGCATCGGCAAGCGCCGGCACGTGGTTTGCCGGGTCGCTGAAGCCGCTCGCGCGGCTGCGCCAGCTTTTCGGCTAGCCCGCCCGACCGCCGCAGTCCCCGCCGTGGCGGCGGGGGCCGCGTCCGGCGGCCCGCCGGTTGGTGTGACGCGGTCGCCCGCCCGCTAGCGGGCGTGGCGGCTCGCATTGCAGCCATGCGCGGCCTGCTCGGCCTTGGCGGCCGATGGGGCGGGCCTGATGCGCGCCCTCCTCAGCGATTACCCAGCCGGGCTGATGTACCTCCTTGCCGCGCTGATCGCGCTTGCGCCCACCGCACTGCCGCGGACGGTTTTCGCCGAAGCGGTCGGCGAGCAGGCTTAGTGCTCGGCGCCGCCGTGAGCCGGTGTGGTGCGCAACGGCAGCTCCTTCAGGAAGGCGGAGATCACCACGCTCACCGCGGTCAGCACCGCGCTAATGGCAAAGACCAGGTGAAACGCCGACACCAACGCGGGCATGAGCAGCGCATGCTGCGCCGGCGTCAGATGCGCCGCCGCATCAGGTCCGCTTTGCAGCACCTCGACGCCGAGCGCGCCGCCGGCAACCGCCAGGCCGCGGGCGAGCGCCGCCAGGAATACCGACCACAGGATGGCCGCGCCGAAAGAGCCGCCGAGCGAACGGAAAAAAGCGACAGTGGCGGTCGCAACGCCGATATCGCGCGGCTCCGTGGCATTCTGCACCGCCACCAGCATCACCGGCATGGATGAGCCGATGCCGGTGCCGAGCAAGCCCATATAGGCCATTGCGGTCGTCGGCGCGGTCGTTGCGTCCATCGTCGCCAGCAGCGCGAAAGCCAGGGTGCTGGCGGAGAGTCCGATCAGGGGATAGGCCTTGTAGCGGCCGGTGCGCCGCATGAGCTGGCCGGCGGTATAGGCGCCCACTACCGTCCCCGCCATCAGGGGGATCAGCAGCACGCCTGAATCGCCCGCACCGACGCCGGTGACCAGCTGCAGGAACACCGGCAGCAGGACGACGCCGCCGAACATGGCCATCGCGACGATGAAACTCGCGAGGTTGGCGGTGCGGATCAGCCCGCTGGCGAAGAGGCGCGGCGGCAGCACCGGCTCTGGCGCACGCAGCTCCTGCAGAATCACCGCGGCGATGAGCAGCGGCGCGACCGCGATCATCGTCAACAGCGTAGGCGATGTCCAGGCGTAGCTGATGCCGCCCCAAGTAAAGATCAGCAGCAGGTCGGTCACCGCGAGGGTGAGCAGCGCGGCGCCCAGATAGTCGATCCGGCGGCGGGTGCGGGGTGTCACCAGTGCGGCGAGCGCCCGGCGGCAAAGGATGAACGCGGCGATGCCGACCGGCAGGTTGATCCAGAATACCCAGCGCCAGCTCAGATAATCGACGAAAATGCCGCCCAGCACGGGCCCGCCGACGCTCGCGGTCGCCCAGACGCCGCTCAGATAGGCCTGATACCGGCCGCGCTCGCGCGGCGAGATGACATCGGCAATGATCGCCTGCGCCATGCTGATGAGGCCGCCGCCGCCCAGCCCCTGAAGCGTGCGTGCGGCGATGAGTTCGGGCATGGTTTGCGCAAAACCGCAGAGCAGCGAAGCGGTGACGAAGATGAGAATTGCGATCTGCAGCATCGCCCGGCGCCCGAAGAGATCGCTGAGCTTGCCGTAGATCGGCGTCGATGCGGTCGAGGTCAGCAGATAGCCGGCGACGATCCAGGACAGGTGCTCGAACCCGCCAAGCTCGCCGGCGATCGCCGGCAGCGCAGTCGCGACGATGCTTTGGTCCAGCGCGGCGAGCGCCATACCAAGCAAGATCCCGCTCAGGATCGTGAGGATCTCGCGATGGCTGAAGGACCGGGCCTGGACGGCGCCGGACTCGATCATGGTGACTCCCGCTCCACGAGGCGCATAGCTAACGCAAAGCCGCGACACCTCCAAGTCCGCAGGATGAGCAGCACCCCTGCCGGCGGAAAAGCCGATGTCGCCAGCCGCGCGAGGGAATAAGATCGCAGTTGCCGGGGTCTACCCGGCCATGGATGGGTCGCGGGGGCTTCCATTGGCAGCTGAGACGACGCGCCGGCGCTTCGACGAGGTGGCGCTGCCGCATCTCGATGCAGCCTACAACCTGGCGCGCTGGCTTACCCGCAACGATGCCGACGCTGCCGATGTCGTGCAGGAGGCAGTGCTGCGGGCGCTCACCTATTTCGACGGCTATCGCGGCGGTAACGGCAAGGCCTGGCTGCTTGCCATCGTGCGCAACACGTGCTTCCGCTGGCTCGAGCGCAACCGCCCGGCCGGTGTGATGCCGCTTTCCGTCGAGGCCGAGGCGGAACTCGACGCTGCGACCGCCCGGCCCGAATTCGACGCCCCACCCGACCCGGAGGCGCTGCTGACACGACGGCGCGACGCGGCGCTCCTTAACGAGCTCGTCGCCGAGCTGCCGCCGCTCTTTCGCGAGATCCTGGTGCTGCGCGAGCTGGAGGAGCTGTCCTATCGCGATATCGGCGAGGTATTGGGCGTGCCAATCGGGACCGTGATGTCCCGGCTGGCGCGGGCGCGCGGGCTGCTGAAGAAAGCCTGGGCGCGGCGCGGCGCGCAAGGAGCAAACCATGGACTGTGACGACCTGCGCGCCCTGGTGCAGCGCTACGTCGATGGCGAGCTCGCGCCGGAGCTCCGTGCCGAGGCCGAGACGCATCTCGGCGGCTGCGCCGATTGCCGCCGGCTGGCGGAGCAGCAGCAGCGCTGGCGCCAGGCGGTGCGCGGCGCCCTCTCCTATCATCGCGCACCCGAGACCCTGCAGCGGAGCGTGGCGGCGATGGCGGCGCGCGCGGACCGGCCCGCTCCCCGCGCGCACTGGCGCGGTTGGGCGATGGCGGCCTCGATACTGCTCTCGGTCGCGCTCTCCTCAGGCGTCACGACCTATCTCGTCGCCCCCTCGCCGCAACAGCCGGTGATGCAGGAGGTCGTGGCAAGCCACGTCCGCTCGCTGATGGCCGATCACCTGACCGATGTCGTCTCGTCGAATGAACACACCGTGAAGCCCTGGTTTCACGGCAAGCTCGATTTCGCGCCACCGGTCGAGGATCTCGCGGCCCACGGCTTTCCACTGATCGGCGGGCGGCTCGACTATCTCGACCGGCAGGCTGTGGCGGCCCTGATCTATCGGCACGCGCAGCACCCAATCAACCTTTTCGTCTTTCCGTCGCCCGGGCCGGACACGCCCGTCTCTTCGGCGGTCGAGAACGGCTACAACATCCTGCATTGGCGCTCGGGCGACATGATGTTCTGGGCGGTGTCGGATCTGGAGGCGCGGGAACTGGCGAATTTCGCGCGGCTGATGCGCCATCCAGGGTGATTTATGACCGGCTTGTGCAAGCCGGCCGCGGGGGCTAAGCCCCTGCGCATGGACCCCGCAGACAGCGCCAGCGAAGGCGGTAAGCTCCACGTCAGCACCTTGCTGATCGCCTCGGAGCGGGCGCTCACCAACGCGCTCGACGAGCTCGGCTTCGCCGAGGATGACGACCGCGTTATCCAGCATGAGGGGAGGCTTGCCTTCCTGACCTGCAGCCATGATCCCGACTGCGATGATCTCTTTGCGCTGATTTCCGAGCTGGCGGCCCGCGGCGAGACCTGGGAGCTGCAGTTTCGGGTCGATACTGGCGAAGGCCGCGCCGTGTTCCAACGCCTGGCGCGCCACCAGCCGGTGGAGGCGCTCGACGCCGAGCTGCCGCCCGAGACCGAGGAAGCGGAAAAGGAACTTCCGGTTCACGATCTCGACGAGGATCGTGGGCGAGCCGGCCTCAAGAAGGCGCTCAACCGGGTCGACCCTGCCAGCGTCTTCGCCACCATCCGCTCCGGACCTGGCGGCCGGGCCACCGCCGTGGTTCTCCGCCGCAACCCGCGCCGGGCGTTGGCCATGGCGGCCGCCAATGACGAGGCGAGCCTGCGCGCGGCCATCCGCGAGATCTTGCCGAACGTCATGTTCTCGGTGGCGATGAAGCCTCCCGGTTGAGAACGCCTGCCACCCACCAGCGTTTAGGCATGGCGGGCATGGCAGAACTCAAGGACAAGGTCTCCAACGCGCTCGGCGAGACGCGCACGCTCATTCTGGGCGCCGAGATTTTGCTCGGATTCCAGCTCAACGCCGCTTTTCAACCGAGTTTCACTCGGCTGACCCGGCATGCCCGATCGCTCAACTTGGCTGGGCTCTCGGCGAGGACGACCGCGGTGGCGGGTCCGAGATGACGCGAGCCAACAATTTTGACGCGTTGCGCCTCCTTGCCGCATCCTCCGTTATCTTCTCGCATTCCTTTCTCATCGCCGAAGGCACGCAGGACCACGAGCCGCTGATCCTGCTTACGGGACGCCAGAGTATTCTCGGGCTGGCCGGCGTTTTCGTGTTCTTCGCCATCAGCGGCTTTCTCGTCACCGAAAGCTTCGAGCGGTCACCTTCGGCGCTCGCCTATCTGCTGAAGCGCCTGCTGCGCATTTTTCCCGGACTTGTCGTCATGCTCGTCGTCTCCGCCTTCATCATCGGCCCGCTGGTGACGACGCAGCCGCTCGGCGAGTATCTGCACCGCCCGCAGGTCTACGGCTACGTGCTCGGCAACACGCTCCTCAACCTCACTGTCCACGAATTGCCGGGCGTGCTCTTCGTCAAAAACCCGGTCGGGCTCGAGGTCAACGGCTCGCTATGGACGTTGCGGTACGAGTTCATGATGTACGTGATGGTGATGGTGCTCGGCTCGCTGCGCCTGCTGAGGCCGAGCGTGCTGATCGGCCTGCTGGCGCTCGGCCTTGCCTGTTTGCGCTGGGACGCCCTCGGCGTGCTCGGCACCTGGGGCTGGCTCCTCGGCTTCTTCGCCATCGGCATGCTGCTCTACACCCTGCGCGATACCGGCATCTTCGACGGGCGCATCGCGCTCGCTGCGCTGGCCGGACTGGTGTTGAGCGTGCCGCTGCGGCAGTTCATCGAGCTGTTTCCGCTCTTCGGCGGCTATCTGGCGATCTATCTTGCGACCGATCGGCGCCTGCCGGTCTTGCCGGCAACGCGCTTTGGCGATCTTTCCTACGGGCTTTACATCTATGGCTGGCCGATCGAAGCCATGGTCATGCATCTGAGCGGCGGGCGCGCGGCGTGGTGGCAGGTCTTCCTGATCTCGCTGCCGCTCGCGGCGGCGGCGGCATTTCTTTCCTGGCGCTTCGTAGAGGAGCCGATGCTGCGGCTGAAGCCGCGGCGCGCCGGAATGCGCGACATCTCCGAAAGGGCAGCGCGCGTGCTGCCGCCGCCGGAACGGGTTCGCCGAGCGGGGTGAGCCGCCCGACCCGGCACCCGCTCCCTGCCGCGGCGGGGGACCGGCGGCAGGGAGCGGCCACCCGCTACTGCACGACGATCGTGCCCTGCATGTGCGGATGGATTGAACAGAAGTATCGGTAAGTACCGGGATCCCTGAAGGTAAAGGTGAAGCTCTCGTCGGTGTCGAGGGCCTGCGACGCGAAGGCCTTGGGATCGCGCTCGCTCGTCACCGTATGCGGTTCGTCATCCTGGTTGATCCAGGTGACCGTCGTGCCACGCGGCACGGTGAGCACCGCCGGGGCAAATGCAAAACCGCTGATCCTCACCTCGCCGGGCGATGGCGCGGCAGCGGCCCGGTGAAGCACCGGCCAGGCCGCACCCAGAAGCACAAGGGCGAGCGCCGCCGCCAGACTCGAACGCCGGCGCCTGCTGAACCAACTGCGCATGATCTGCCACTCCTCACGAGGTGAGAGTGGTGTCGGTCAGCGTGACGCCCTGCTCGCGCACGATGTCGACGCGGCGCAGGCCGAGCATGGATTTGAGCTGATCGGCCTCCACCTTGAGCGGACCCGGGCTTGCCCCTGGCGTGTCGGGCGCGGCCTGGGGGAAAGCGGTCGAATAGGCGGTGCGCAGGGTGATGGTGCCTTCGACCTTCTGGATCACCTGGTGGATATGACCGTTGAGAACGGTTACCGAACCGAAGCGCTTCAGATAGGCGAGCGCCGGCTCGGCGTCGTCGGTGCCCCAGCCCCAGTTGCGCGAGACCAGCCAGAGCGGCATGTGCGCGAAGACGACGATCGGCGTGCTGGCGCTCTTGCCCTTGAGATCGTCCTCGAGCCACTCGATCTGCTCGGGTCCGAGATAGCCGAGTCCGCCCGGCCGCAGATTGACGACATTGATGAGGCCGATGAAATGCACGCCGCCCTGGTCGAAGCTGTACCAGCCGCCGGTGCCCTTGGCCCGCCCGAAGCGCTCGAAGAAAGATTTGCCGTTGTCATTGATCGTGTCGTGCTCGCCCGGCACGTAAAAGATCTCGAGATTTGCGGCTTTCAGCAACTGCGCCGCCATGTCGAATTGCTCCGGCTTAGTGAGGTGGCTCACATCGCCGGTGTGGATCATCATCGCCGGGCGCTCGGCTCCGGCGCGGACGAGCGCTTCCTGCAAGGTCTTGCCCGGTTCGGGATTGACCGCGCCCTTAAAGCCGATATGCGTATCGCTGATCTGCACGAAGCTGAAATCGCCAGGGGTGGCGGCCAGCGCGTCTCCGGCCAGGCTGAGCGGGCGCGGCACGCCGCCGACCACCGTCCAGAGCACCCCGGCACTGCCATACATTGCGCATTTCAGCAGCCGGCGGCGCGTGGGGTCGGCTAGCTCACGTCCATCGGGCATCGTCATCTCCTTCCTTGGCCACCGTCACGGTGGGTCGAGGAGGAGATTCGCCGCGCGTCCCGATTATTCGCGGCGAGACGAGAAAATTTTTAGGGAATAAAAGCGCCGCTGTCGTGATCCAGTCGGGAATTGACTCCACGGAGGGTGACGCCGCCCCGTGCGGCGCATCGAAGGAAAGCCCATGATTCGGCGTTTGCGGCTGATGTCGGGCCTGATCCTCTTCGCCTATGTCGTGACGCATTTCGTCGATCACAGCCTCGGCATCATCTCCATCGCCGCTATGGAAGCGATGCTGTCGGTGGTCTACCCGCTGTGGTCCTATCCGCCCATTACCGTTCTGCTCTATGGCGCGCTTGTGCTGCATATGACGCTGGCGCTCTACGCGCTTTGGCAACGTCGCACGCTGAGCATCCCCAGGAGCGAGATGGCGCAATACGTGCTCGGATTCAGCGTTCCACTGCTGCTGGCGGAGCATGTCACCGGCACGCGGATCGACGCCGACTTCTATGGCGGGGATTTCGGCCACTACCGCTACGTGCTGAGCGCGCTCTGGTACGGCAATCCGCAAAAAGCGCTGCTGCAGATGGGACTGCTCCTCGCCGCCTGGATCCATGCCTGTATCGGGCTGCGCTTCTGGCTTCGCTTGCGACCCTGGTATCATCGGGTGCAGCCGCTGCTCTTCGCCGCCGCTCTGCTCTTACCCGTGCTGGCACTGCTGGGATTTGTCGCCGGCGGACGCGAGCTCGGCAGCCGGTTGGCCCAGGACCCCGCCTATGTTGTCCGGCTGCTCGCCGCTCAGCCGCCGCCGGCAGCGCGCCAGGCGCTCTCGGCGATAACCTGGGGCATTCGCGTCCTCTTTCTCGGCACGATCCTCGTCCTTCTGGCGGCGCGTTCCCTGCGGCATGCCTGGTGGCGGCGCCACGGTGTCGCGCGCATCGTCTATCCCGGCGGGCGCTCGATCGAGGTGGCGCGCGGCTTCACCGTCCTCGAGGCAAGCCGCATTCTTGGCGTGCCACACGCTGCGATCTGTGGCGGCAAGGGACGCTGCTCGACCTGCCGCATTCGCGTCCGTGCCGAAACTGGTGCGCTGCCCGCGCCCTCCTCGGACGAGTTGGCCGTGCTGCGTCGCATCGCTGCGCCCGCCAATATCCGGCTCGCCTGCCAGCTGCGGCCGCAAGGAGCCATCGAAGTGACGCCGTTGCTGCCGCCGCTGGCTCCTGCGCAGGAGGTACTGAGCCGTCTCGGCTATGCACAAGGTCGTGAACGGGCGGTGGCTGTCCTGTTCGCCGATCTCCGCGATTTTACCCGGCTGACCGAGAGCAAGCTGCCCTATGACGTCGTCTTTCTGCTCAACCGCTATTCCCACGCGATGGGAGAGGCGATCGAGCGCGCCGGCGGACACGTCGACAAGTTCATGGGCGACGGCGTCATGGCGCTCTTCGGCCTCAAATGCGGCGCCGCCGAAGCGTGCGGCCAAGCGCTCCATGCCGCCCGGCTCATGTCGGTGGAACTCATCGAGTTGAACCGGGCGCTCGCCGCCGATCTCGACGCGCCCCTCGCCATGGGGATCGGGGTGCATTTCGGCTCAGCCATCATCGGCGATATGGGCTATGCCGGGAACCGATCCCTCACGGCGGTCGGAGATACGGTCAACACGGCAAGCCGGCTTGAGCGTCTGTGCAAGAATTATGACTGCGAACTCGTCCTCTCTGCGGACGTGGCCCTCCATGCGAAATTGACGCTGGCGGAGGGCTTTCAGCGCGAGGTCGAGATCCAGGGGCGCTCCAGGCGGCTCGCCATCCTCACCCTCGCGACGGCGCGCCAACTGCGGCTCGACACGACCACCGAGGTTGCGGC
>Ga0134128_10000884_pt1 | contig 40795 bp, 33 predicted proteins | sample KB31754_FD_96462 | JGI IMG/M metagenome (GOLD analysis project Ga0134128, IMG submission 96462) | Terrestrial soil microbial communities with excess Nitrogen fertilizer from Kellogg Biological Station, Michigan, USA - KB3-175-4 | ecosystem: Environmental > Terrestrial > Soil > Unclassified ...
CTGCGCAACGGCTGCCCCTGCGCCACGTGCATTGACGAGCGCGAGAAGCAGGGCCGCAAGGCCGGCGAGGCGAAGTCCAAGGCCGCCAATCTGCTCCCCATGTACACCCCGCCAGCCAAGCCTGCGAGCGCACATGCCGTGGGTCGCTACGCGCTCCAGTTCAACTGGCTTGACGGCCACTCGGCCGGCATCTACTCGTTCGACTACCTGCGCCGCCACTGCCAGTGCTCTGAATGCAAGTTCGGCCGCGATGAAACCTCCGGCATGACCAACTAGAGCTTGCGCTCGAGAGCGCCGACGAGGGTAATCGTCTGGAAAGCTGCGCCCCTCGCTGCTTCACTTCCCGCCTGATTGCTCCAGGTATTCGATGTACCCCAGCAGCGCGCCCCAGTGATAGAACCGGTCACTCGAAAACACGTCGTCGCCGCTGCCCGTGATCGCGTTGTAGTTCTCGTGCACGTGCCCCTTGTCCTTCCACTCCTTCAGGAACAGCGCATACGATTTCTCCGCGAAGTCTTTGCGGACCGCGGCGTCCTCGTAGTTTCGTAGCCCCAGATAAACCAGGTAATTCATCGGTCCCCAGATTCGTCCGCGCCAGTACTCTTGATCCTTGAATGCCGGATCGTCCCGCGCAATTGACGGAATCACGTACTCGCCCCAGAACTCGTTCGGATTCGTAAGGTGCTTCTCGATCATGGTCCGCGCCTGCTCTGGCGTCGCCGCCTTCGCCAGCAGCGGATAAAAATTCGTCGGCGACAGCCGCATTACCCAGGCATTCGTGTGCAGGTTGCGATTGAGGAACATCCCGGCGTCCGGGTTCCACAGCTTCGTCAGCCCCGCTCGATAATGCTCCGCGCGCTGCTTCAGCTCCGCCTGCTCCTTCGTCTTGCCCAGAACCCCCGCCATCTCCGCGAGCGCATCGCAATCGGCGACGTACAGGCTGGTCATCCCAACATCGGCGTACTCCAGCAGATGGGTCTTCTGGTTATACGTCGTGCCGTGATACATCGGACTGTTGTCGAGTCCGGATTCGTACACTGCGCCTTGCCATGCGCCCACTGAATGATCGTCTGGATTCCCTGGCGGATTTTCCGGGTCACTGCCCAGCGTGATGATTCCCTCCAGATCGCGATGCTGTGCCCACCACCGGTTCCATTTCAGCAGCGGGTCGAAGGCGTCCTCCACGAACCACTTGTCGTGAAACTTGTTATAGAGCCCCCTCACTGTGATCGCGCCGACCGGCGGCTCGCTGCGATCGAACGACTTCCATCCCCCGGCCCGCGCGAAGTTCGGTACAAACCCCTCCGGCGTCTCTTCGCGAAGCGTCTCCAGCGCATTGGCGTAAGCCAGATCCTTGTCGCCGATCCCCGCCATCGTCGCAGCAAAAAACGTATCCCAGTCGAACAGCACGTAGCCGCCCCAGCCTACGCTCCACACCCGCGACACAGGCGAGAACACCCGCCCCTTCTCCGGCTCATAGATCGTGTCCCACCCCAACGTCGTCTCAATGGCATCGAGGATCGGCCCGTTCGCGCCGGCATCGGAAATTTTCCTCTCGTAGGCCTTCCGCTGGCGCTCGATTACGCTCTCGATCTGCTCTAATGTGCGCGGCGCCCTTGGGGTTCCGACCATCCGTGCGTCGCGCGTTTGCGTACTTACTCCTACGGGTGCTGTCAGGTCCACCGAAAAAAACGGTGATGCAATCGGGACGTCCACTGACAGCGAGCCTGCCGTCTCCCCGCATGTGCAATTGACTTCAATGGAGGAATCGGTGCCGGTCTGCACAACGATGCCGTGTCGTCCAACGCTCACTGGATCCGCATGCCGATTCCAAATGGAACTGACGCTGAACACGCCCGTCGGCGGCAGCGGCGCGCTGTTTCCCAGTGGCGTCACCAGCATCACCAGGTCCGCGCCATCGTGCGCGCTCTCCACGCGCCACTTGTGACCTTTCCATTCGTAATTCGCGCTCGTGTAGCTGCCGTCCCACGCGTGCGGCCCCGGTGTCACTCTCTCCGCGCCGGGCTCCAGGCGTCCAATCAGCGCATTGCCAAGGAACGCATCCCCATTCAGCGTGGAGTTATGCTTCAGCCCAACGTGTATGGCCAGTCCCTCTGGCAGCAGAACCTGCGTGGCCACGCTGCCCACATCCCACGTATTCCAACCCCGTGCCAGGTGGGCTTGTAGTTGCCTGTACTCCGGCGATTCGGGAGCGATGGGCTCCGTCAATGGCGCGATCCGGGACTTAAGCTGCCCGGCCGCCGATGCGGTCGTAGAAAGAGCAATGCACGCGGCGCATGAAAACCCAATTCCCCACATGCGCGCGGTCGATCCAAGCTTGACCATCCCATTCGATCCTGTGGCCGGCGCATTGACATCCCACCGGAACCCTCATTGAGTTGCTGACAGCATACGTCTTCCCCTCGCTACCCGCGAAACGAAGAAGGCCGGAAGGAACTCGAGTTCCTTCCGGCCCGTTGAAGTGAGATTCGACTGAGCCTACTTGCCCGCGACTCCCAGCGGTGAACCGATTCCGGTACAGTAATCGTACCCGGCAGCGGCTTGCCTGGCCATGTAGTAGTAGCAGTCGCCATAGGTGACGTCATGGAAGTTCGCGCCGTACGCCGACGTACCAAGGTTGTTGTAGATCGCCGTGAGTTCCGCGTTCGTGCTCGCAGCGAAGCTGCCGGCCTTGTTGATGATCCCCGTCCAGACCGGCGCTGACACGCTGGTGCCGCCCACGACCCACCAACTGCTGGGATAGAAGAAGAAATTGGTCGGCATGCTGTTGTAGACCCAGACGCCAGTATACGGATTAGCCACAGCTGCAACATCCGGAGTACCGCGCTGAGCTGTTGCGATATACGTTGTCACTGCTGCATGGGAACTTTGATAGCTGGGTATTTTCTCGTAGACGCTCGGTCCACCTCCACCATCGCTCCAGCTGTCCTCTCTCAGGTAATTCGCACAACATGCATTACGGCTGATACTGGTGCCACCCACCGCGACCACGTTCGGCGAAACTGCCGGAAAGCTCGGGCCAGGCGCATCGCCGGTTGAAGCGAGAAACACCACGTTCTTTTGATTGAACAAAGAGTCATTTGCCGTTTCGCCGGAGAACTCGGCGCTGCCCCAACTCATCGAGACTTCACCTTTTCCCGTAGGGGAGGCGCCGCAGGCCCCCGGGGTGGTCGTGAAGTTTTGGCACTGGATGATGTTGGTCGCCTCAGTAACGGCATTGAACAAGTCGCTGAACGCGTTCGATTGCGCCTCAACCAGATAGATGGTGGCGCCGGGCGCCATCGCGTGCGCGTATTCGATATCCAGCGCTTCCTCGAGTTCCCAGCCGCCCGAGAGGTCAATTTCCGGCTGACTTCCGCCGGCATAGATTACCTGGAATTTCGAGACGCTGAATGGAAGTCCGAATTGGGCCGAGAAGTAAGCCAGGTCGGGTGCTGCTTCCGGATCGTCGAATGCATCCACAATCGCGATCGACTGGCTGCCTCCGCTGTTAACCACCGTCACGGTGTTCGGATTGCAGTACAGCGGGGTGGTAGCCACCATTTTGTAGACGCATGCCAGGGAGGTGGGCGTCTCATACGCGTAATTCGAATAGGGTGGCGCTTCCATGGGATTGGCAAACCCCGGATTGATGAATCGGATATTGGTGTGCGCCTTTTTCCCGAGGTCGCTGCTGTCTGCCCGGCTGGATTCGGGCACCACCAGGGTGGACGGCATCACGGCAGCCCTGGTTGTGGTGGATTGGCCGGGAGTGCTGCCGCTGCCTCCAGTTGGAATGATCGGGTGGCCGATAGGCCTCGGTAGAATTTGTTGTCCGCTGCTGGGGGCAGCGAACAAAATTAACGCCGGGAACGCTGACGCCATGACGAGATGGCGCAGAGTAGTTTTGAGCTGCATGGTTAACCCTCCGATGTGGAACAGCCAAGTAGTATTGGGATTGCCCTGAGGCAATCTCACGATGATGGCTAATAAGTTCGAGGGTGCCCGGAAAACGAAGAAAACGTTGAGGCCGGCAGAGTAGTCGAGTAGGTAACGACGTCGAATTACGATGCGACTTCCCCCGGACAAAAGTTCGAGATTGGAGCCGGGATCGGTTGACCGCAGTTGAAGCAGATGCTCGGTCGCTGTTCTTTGGAGACACGGCGATCAGCCTACCTGCTAACGGCGCTGATGATCTCAACTCAAACTGAGCCCGATCGATTGCCAGAGTGATAGCAGGGATCATCTACAAACGTCAAATGATTTTTTCAGGCGCCCGCCAAATTCACCGCTAGGGTCCGCGCAAGTCGGTTCCGGGTTCTCGACCGCACGATCGCGCGGGCACGCCGCGACGGACCGCATCGCGAATTGCGGATCGAGCCCGGTCGAATCTCATACGTAATCCACACTCGGACTGCTGCCAACCAACTCAGCCTCGCGGGGCCGCTATTTCCATTCGCGCGCTGCTGGTGGTGAAGGCGGACCGGGAATCCCCATCTCTCCGCCATGACTCTTCAATGCAGCTCGAAGGTCTAAATCGCTGGGTCCGACGACACCCGCTCGTAGGTGGGCCGGCGTGTTGCGTACAGATACCATGCGAGCCAAGCGGCGGGAGTCCACAGAAAATACCAGCGGTTCGTCGGAACGCTCGCAATCACTTCGATCGCAGCGAGCGTGCCTGCGACAAAAACAGGCAGGAGGCGACGCCGATTCTTTTGAGCTGCATACATGCCAAGAAGAATGGCGGGAAAGAGGATCGACTCATCCATAAACCACGCGTAAGGTGCACACACAAACGCAACCAGCAGAACGAGCAGGCCATGTTCAACCCAATTCCAGCAGGTGCGATGTATCAAGTAGTACCAGGCGGCCCAGGCGCACGCGGCGCCTTCGGGGATAAATGCGACCCAACGGGCCGAGGGTGCAATGACAGATTGAAGCAAAGCGCTGAGCGTGGGAAGGAACCCGTAGGCCAGGTCAGAATTCGCCGACATCGATAGACGGTACTGCGCCCATGCCCCCGAATCGTAGTGGAAAGAAAGAGCCGAGCATGCCATAAAAGCGACGGCAAATCCTGCAAGAATGCGCCAGGTGCGCTCCCGTGCGGACCAGAGAACGAGGACAACCGCAAGCGGCAGAACCAGGTGGGGTTTGAGGATGAACGGAAGCAGGGCTGCTCCGGCGAGGGTGGGATATGCACGATGCCACACCAGAAAAAGCGTGAGGAAGAGGAGCAGAAAAATTCCGAGCTGGCCGTAGTATTCGCACGAGAGAGCGGGTGCGAAGGCGAAGACGAGCAGGTGAAGGCGGTTGTCACGACGATCGAAGAGTCGCCAGAGCAGCCAGGCACTGAGCGCAAGGCAGCCCAATTCCAGCATTGTCCAGAGCAGGAATGCGCGACCCGGACGCAGGTGTGCGAGGGGCGCAGTAAGGGCCAGACCGACCGGAGGGCTGAAGCTGAAATGGGGAATTGAGCCGGGCATCCCTGCGCCCTGCTCCAGCCGGAGAATCGCTTCGGCGTCGTAGGGGTTGCCACGGTGCACGAGCTGTTGAGCGGCGGCCCAGTACTGGATAAAATCGCGACGTGAGGCGACCTGGTCGGTGAAAGTTGTGCTCCCCAGAATGGCAACAAGGAAGAAGCCTGCGGCGACGATGCAGGCTGCTGCAAACTTCCTTGTAAACGTCGATTGCGTCTGTATGGAGGAGGGCTCGGTGACGGCGGATTCGACTGCTCGCATTGTGTGGACCATGTCTTGGATTGGCGTCGAGCGCCGCAGTTCTACATTATTCGTAATGCAATCGCTGTTCCATTCATATTTACAAAATGAAAGTACCTGTGATCAACGACATCACCGCTAGGATTGCAGCCCCGTGTATACGTCAGTTAACAGCGGCAGACGCGCTACGATTCGGCTAGTGGACACTTAAAGCCTTTTCGCCCGGATTGTGGCGTACTGACTGCCTCGATCCGAATGAAAGATCAATCCTCCGGGTGCGGACAGCGCTGATAGATGCCCACCTCCAGCGCGTCGATCACGAGAATGCGATGCATGTCCGGATAATTGACCAGCCCACGACGGGATGAATATCTCCCTAAACAAAACGCTTAAGAGATACGCATTCTGAGGGCAAGGACACTCCTGCGAAAGCCGATGCGACGGCGCGACCTGCGGTTCGGTGACGATCCCGCATTACCGTTCCTCATCTGCCATCCCTTTCGCTATTACGGCTATGGAGTGGAGGTGCCTTCCAGCCAAAGACCTGCCCGATGCTTCCCCAGGCCGGCTTGACTCACAAGGACGAAGGGACGAGTTCCTTTTCAGCGTATCGCTACCACGATGAAGATCCTGTGTTTTCAGCGATGGCCTTCGGCTGACTTGCCGCTGCGGGGAACGGCGCGGCGAAAAAACGTTCGGGACAACAGGCCATCCGCAGCCCGACAACGCATGGATCTATGAGCTTCCAGGGGCGATGTGAATCCAGCGACAGGTCGAAGCAAGAGGAAGTTACGATGAAAAATTTCAGAGTGCCCAAACCATAGGAAAAGCGATAGGGGGTGATATCTTGTTCCCGTGCGATCTTCCTGGCTGCTTCTCGTATCCGCAACTGCGTGCTTCGGCGCTGCGCCGATGGGATGGAATTCCTGGAATAGTTTTGCCAACATTGTCAATTCCCAGATAGTTCAGGAACAGGCCAAAGATTTGGCCTCGAACGGCATGAAAGAAGCCGGCTACGAGTACGTTGTCATCGACGAAGGATGGTGGTTGGGGGAACGCGACGCCAGCGGCAACATCGTAGTCAATCCCAAACAGTGGCCTGCCATTCAGCCCGGCCAGAAAGACGGCGACATGGCCAACATTGCCGCCTACATTCACAGCCTCGGACTGAAGGCCGGCATCTATACCGACGCCGGCCGAGACGGATGCAGCATGTACCCTGACTCCGGCCCAAAGCTTCTGAACACGGGCAGCGAGGGGCATTACGAGCAGGACTTCCTGCAGTTTTCCAAGTGGGGTTTCGATTACGTCAAGGTCGACTGGTGCGGCGGCGACAAGGAGAGGCGCTCTGGCGCGGTCCAATATGCGCAGATTGCCCGCGCCATTCAGCACGCGGAAAAGATCACGGGACGCAAGTTGTACTTCTCCATCTGCGAGTGGGGCAGCCAAAATCCCTGGTTCTGGGGTCCGGGCGTCGGAGGAATCGAAAGCGCAATATGGCGCACCGGCGGCGACATCATTCCTCCCATTGTGGAGAGTCTCCACGATCCCGAACACGACAAGCGCGTAATCACTGCAGAGAACGTCCTGCGATCTTTCGACGCCGGCTTGCATCCAGAAGCGCAGCACACCGGCTACTACAATGACCTCGACATGATGGTTATGGGCATGCGCGGCATGACCGATTCGCTCGATCGTGTGCATATGGGCCTGTGGGCGATTTCGAGCGCTCCGCTGATGGTCGGCTCAGACCTGACGCGCCTTTCTCCGGCTACCTTGTCGCTGCTGACCAACCGAGAAGCGCTCGCAATACATAACGACGCTTTCGGATTGCAACCGATCAAAATCGATGAACCCACTCCCGGCGTTCAGATCTGGGTAAAGCCAATGGCGGTCGCCGGACGGCGCGCGATCGCGATACTGAATCGCACGGGCGCCTCAACGGAGGTCAAACTTCCCTGGAACAAGATGGGGCTGAAAGGCACTCCAAAATCGCTGCGCGACGTGTGGAACGGTCAGAATGTCGAAACAGCCAACGGCACGGTCTCCGTTTCGGCGCATGATCTTGCGTTGATGATCGTGGATGGCGACGATGAATCGCCGCTGGAGTATTCAGCAGCTGGCGACAGCATCACCGGAATCAAGGCGATGCGGAGGCCGACGTTTGCGCGGCTCCAATATACAAACAACTCCGGTCACGTGGTTGTCGTCCCGGTCAGAAGCACCTCAGGGCTTTTCACCGCGCTCGCTCTCCCGCCCACTTCCAGATCGGAAATCGGCACGATTGGGCTCATTCTTCCCCGCGGAACAGCCGACCTCTCGTTTGAGCGGCAACCGGTGGCGATCCGCACGCTGGATGTGTATGGCTGGTGACGAGCGAGAGAGCGAGTTCGGGCGCTGACGGGGGAGGGGCCGATAGCTGCCTCGGGAAGACTCCAAGAATTGTTTCCGTGTAGTGTGCGCTACATTGCGCGGTTGTTCAGCAATGGGGTGGTTCTCACCGAGGGGGCCGTGCGTCCATGTGCCGGGGAGGGTGTCTGAGGAAGGGAAGAGCAGGTTAGGTCTGGCTGGTTGTCTTGCCCGTTACTCCTCCGCCAACATCAGCGTTCAGCAAGATTCCACAAGTTTCAACACCTCTGCTCCGAAGCAGATGAGCGATTTCGTCAAATGAACGCGATTGAGTGGAAGTTGCTTTGGCCGCTCTCTGTTGGCGAGAACGGCCGTGGCTGTTGAAAAATTCGTTCATTCCAAGATCAGTGCCAACTTGGGTGACGAGAAATGCATCCCGAGATCGAGAAAACCGCTTAGAGGGCATCCTGACGCGCTGAAAATTCCTCATGTCTATTGAGGCTGAGTTTTTCAACAGCCACAGCCCGGGGCACTCATCGAGGGGCCGCGCACACGAGGTACGGATCATTTTACGACTTGGCGACTTGGCGTGAACCGAGAAGACGATGACGAATTATCGATGGGTACAGCCGGGTGCCATCACATAAGGCCTTCAAGTGCTCCGCTATGACGCCATTCGATAGAAAGCGTGTTTCAGTGCCTGCCTAGCGTGAGTGTCACATCGTAGATAGTCGATGGTATCCACACTTTCCTCAGGCACGGCAGCGGTTGGATTGGAGCGATGCCCATTGAGATTGTCAATCCAACGCTGCCGTGAACTTCTGGGATCAGATGCGCACGGACAAACAGACGAAGAGATTCAGCGCATCGTCGAAGACATGAGCAACTTGGCAAACGTGTTCTACGACATCATTCACGCCGCTTGGAAGCGTGATCCTGAAGCCGTGCGTTCGGTCGTGCAAGCAAGGGCCACGGCAAGATGTAACGAGGGTGCCGATGGGGAGCGCAGCCGCTCAGAAACAGCAGAAAACGGGCTTAGTCCCTTTTTGTCCTGCGGGAATGAGGTTGACGGGCGAGAAAGCGTAATGCAAATATATTTGGAATGAATAAGTTAGATAGTCTTCTGGCGGAGAGAGGGGGATTCGAACCCCCGATAGAGCTTTTGACCCTATAACGGTTTAGCAAACCGCCGCCTTCAGCCACTCGGCCATCTCTCCGGGTCTGATTGGATTATACCGAGAACTGCGCGCTGCGGGGCGAGTATGGCATACCTCAGCACCCGGCCCCACCCGCAGGTAGCTATACCCGGCCACCTTCCCGGCTGAAGTCGCCTGATTTGCCCCCGGACTTCGATTCGAGCTGGATGTTTCGGATCACGATCGCCTTGTCGAGAGCCTTGGTCATGTCATAGACCGTGAGGGCGGCAATCGACGCGGCGGTGAGCGCTTCCATTTCTACCCCGGTGACGCCGACCGTTGCGACGGCCGCGATGATGCGCACACCATTGCCTTCAATCTGAGCCTGCACATCCACGTGAGTGAGCGGCAGGGGGTGGCACATGGGGATGAGCTCGGAAGTGCGCTTGGCTGCCTGGATTCCGGCGAAACGCGCCACCTCGAGCGGATCGCCTTTGGGATTGTTGGGGAGCGCGGCGATGACAGCCGCGGAGAGTTCGACGAAGGCGCTCGCCGTGGCGGTGCGCCGGGTGGGCGCCTTTGCGCTCACGTCGACCATTGAGGCCTTGCCGGAATCATCGTAGTGGGAAAGTGCAGTGCGGCTGCGCTCGGGCATGAGTCCTCTCAGATGGGAAGAATCGTAGCGGTTTCGCCGGCGGCGAGGTGGTCGACGCCTTCGGGAACTACCAGGAAGCAGTTGGCGCGGGCGAACGCGGCAAGATCGCCCGAGCCCTGCCAGGGAACAGGACTGACGCTCGGCATCTCGCCGGGAAGCGCCCCGCATGTTTCTCTCGCCGGAATGAAGCGAGTGAGATTCGGTTTGCCATGGACATCGCGCGCCAGCCGCGCCACTGTAAACTGCGGAGCCATGGCTTGCAGTCCGATGAGAGCGCGCAACACGGGTGCGGCGAAGAGAAGAAATGTTGCCGCTGTGGAGATGGGATTCCCGGGATGGCCGAAGAACGGCAGCCGGCCTCCTGCAACGGGCAGGTCGCCGAACACCAGCGGCTTGCCCGGTTGCATGCGCACACCGGTGAAGTGAAAGACGGCTCCCAATTCGGCGAGTGCGGGCTCGACCAGGTCGAATTTGCCTGCCGAAACGCCGCCGGAGATGAGTAGCAGATCGGCATCGAGGGCGCTGCGCAATGCCAATTCCATCGAGGCGCGCTCGTCGCGGACAGCGGGCAGGAGCCAGGATTCGCCGCCTGCCCGGGTGACGAGCGCGGCGAGCATGGGGCCGTTGGAGTTGCGAATCTGGCCGGGGCCGGGCTTGACGTCCACGGGAACGAGCTCGTCGCCGGTGGTGAGGATGGCGACGCGCGGGCGGGCAAATAGTTCGACGGCGGCGTAGCCGCAGGTGGCGGCCGCGGCGATCTGGGCGGCCCCGAGCCGGGTTCCAGCGGGAATCAGCTCATCGCCGGCGCGGGCTTCGGCCGCGGTGGGAACGACGTTTTCGCCTGGCTCAAGTTTCCGCCCGGCAGTGAGGCGGACGCGTGTGCCATCCATCCCGGTCTGCGCGGTCTCGACGTGTTCGAGCATGGCAACGGCATCGGCTTCCTCGGGGACGGCGGCCCCCGTCATGATTTCCCATGCCGAGCCGGACGCAAGAGGCGCGGCAGCCGGATCACCGGCACGGATCGATCCGGCGATCGAGAGCCAGGCGGAGGCTTCTGAAGCCCGAAGAGCATATCCGTCGCGCGTCGAGCGCGGGAAAGCGGGCATGTCGCGGTCCGCGCGGACAGGGCGAGCGAGAACGCGGCCCGGCGCATCTCCGAGCGCAACCGATTCGGTTCGCTTCGCTCCTAGGAAAAGCCGCGAGGCGTAATCGTAGACTGTGGCGGCGCATTCGGGATAGGACGGGAGAGGAACACCCATGCTCAGAATTGTAGAAGGGCAAGCGGCCCACACGTGCGTCGTGGGATTGCGCGGGCGACTACGCTGATCGTCAGTTCGCTGACCCGACCGCCAGTATGCCAGCCAGCAGAGCGGTGCGCGGCGCGAGCTGTTCCAGCAGCACCGATTCATGCCGTGCGTGCGCGCCTTCCCCAACCGCGCCCACGCCGTCCAGCGTGGCAATTCCCAGCGCCGAAGTGAAGTTGCCGTCGGAAGCGCCGCCCGTCGACGCCTCCTCCAGTTGGAACCCCAGCTCGGCGGCAAGTTCGCGCGCCTTGCGGTAAAGAGCCACGGTGCCGCGGGTGCGCTCCATGGGCGGCCGGTTGATCCCTCCAGCCACAGTCACCGAGCAGCGCTTATCCGCTGCCTTGAGTGCGGCGAATTTCCGCTCAATCCGCGGACCATCGGCGGCTCGTGCAATGCGCCCGTCCACCTCAGCCCATGCCTCGGCGGGAATCACATTGGTCTTCGATCCACCACCGGCAAGACCGACACTGACGGTCAGGCCTCGCTTCAGGTCGGTCCACCCGCTGACCGTTTCCATCACGCGAGCCAGTTCACGAAGCGCGCTGGCGCCTTTTTCGAAGTCGACGCCGGCATGCGCGGCGACCCCTTTGATTTCGATGCGCCAGTTGCCTGTGCCTTTGCGCGCCGTCTTGTAGGCCAGCCCCTGGGCGGGCTCCAGCACAAACACCGCGCCGCACTCCTGCGCGATCCGCTCGGTAATGGGGCGGGACACGGGGCTGCCAATTTCCTCGTCACTGTTGAGCAGCAGGATAATTTCGCGGTCAAGCAGGCCGGCCTCGGTGAGCATTTCAATCGCAGTCAGGCCCATCGCAACGCCGACTTTCATGTCCAGTGTGCCGGGGCCCCACAACCGCCCATCCCGCAGGCAGCAAGGCATGCTCTTCAGCGTGCCCACAGGCCAGACCGTGTCGATATGCCCCAGCAGCAGGACCCGCGCTGAACCCCGTGCCCGCCGCCCGAAGCGCATTTCGATCACGTCGCCGAATGACTTCTGCCGATGCAGCTTCACGCGGCCGCCAAGCGCACGGGCGTGATCGGCGACCAGCAGCCCGCAGGCATCCACCGCGGCCTTCTCGTCTGATGGAGACTCGGAACGCACCAGCTTCTGCGCCAGATCGAGCAGGTCCGATTGCTTGCGACGGGCTCCCGCCAGCAGGGCCCGCATGGGGACGGCGGACGAATTCGTCGCGAACATATCGTTGGCCAAAGTCACTCCTCATGGAACGGCGTTGGATCGATTCTAACGGCCGCCCTAATGTCAAGTTGGGATCGAAACTGCGGAAAAATGGCCGGTTAGCGCACCAGAGTGTTGCAAAATTGCCACAGGACGATTTCCGCAGAACACGTCTAACCTGTTCGTACGACCCCACAGGAGTTTCAGGAGTTGAGCGTGCCGCATCCCGACCACCTTGAACAGACAATAGCCGAAGCTGTTGAATTTTCGGGTGTTGGGCTGCATTCCGGGGTGCAGGTGAGCATGCGCCTGCTGCCCGCCCCTGGCGGGTCCGGCATCGTCTTCCGCCGCACCGATCTGGAAAATTTCGAAATTACCGCCATCGGACGGAACGTGGCCAAGGTCAGCTATGCCACCAGCCTGATGCGGCAGGGCGTGCTTATTTCCACCACCGAGCATCTGTTAAGCGCCCTTATCGGCATGGGCGTCGACAACGTGATTGTGGAAGTCGACTACCTCGAATTGCCCATCCTCGACGGCAGCGCTCTTCCCTACATCGAGGCATTTCAAAGCGTGGGGTTGCGCACACAACGCCGCCGGCGCGAGTACATGAAGATTCTGCGCGCCGTGGAAGTCCGCGAGGGCGACAAGTTCATCGGCGTCTATCCGGGCAGCGGATACCGCATCGACTACACCATCGATTTCCCCGCTCCCATCGGGCGGCAAAGCACGTCCGTCGACCTGGCGGCCGAAACCTACGGCAGCCTCATCGCCGCGGCGCGTACCTTCGGTTACAAGGCCGACGAGCAGCGCCTGCGCGACATGGGTCTGATCCGCGGCGCCGGGCCGGAAAACGCCATCATCCTCGGCAAAAACGGGCCGGAGAACGGCCCCTTGCGCTTCACAGATGAGTACGTGCGCCACAAGGTGCTCGACCTGATTGGCGACCTGGCTCTTGCCGGGCGGCGCATTGAGGGACACGTGGTGGCCGAACGCGCCGGGCATGCCATGCACACGGCGCTGGTTTCACGCCTGCTGAAAGATCGCTCGGCGTGGGAACTGGCGCGCATCCCGACGCAATCGGCTGCCGACGCGGAGCCGGCCGCGCCTGCCATGCGCCATTCAATTCTGCAGGGCGCCTGAGCTTTCCTGCTTATTCGAACAAAATGCACATCGGAGTGGGGCAGTCGTACGTCTTGCCCTCGCCCGCCAGCGCGCCCGTATGCGGATTGCGCGCGAACACCGCGATCTGGCTCGAGCCCTGATTCGCCACCAGCATCCAGCGCTCCGTGGGATCGAGCGTGAAATTACGCGGAGTTTTGCCGCCGCTCGGTGTCTTGCCAATGGGAGTCACCGCGCCGGTCTTCGGGTCGGCGTGGCAAGACAGGATGAAATCATCGCCCCGGTTGGCGAAGTAGACGAACCGTCCATCGCGCGTGATCACGGTATCGCAGCCGGTGTTGGGCGCCTTCGAGGGATCGGGATGCAACTCGAATTGCGAAATGGTCTTGAAACTTCCGTCGGCCTTGTTCCAGTGGAGCACGCTCACGGTCGACGCCATCTCGTTCATGCAATATGCGGTCACGCCATTGGGATGGAAGTGCAGCGTGCGCGGGCCAAACCCCGGTTCGGAATGCCACTCTCCATGCGCGGTGAGCTGGGCGGTCGCGGGGTGCAGTCGATAAATGTGGATGCAGTCGTCGCCCAGGTCATTGATAAAAGCGAAACCATTATCCGGGGAGAACGACGCGAAGTGGGCGTGCGCGCTCTCCTGGCGATCTTTATCGGGGCCGTGCTGGGTATAGTGCTGCGTCCACACCGCAGCGCTGAGTTGGCCCTTCGAAACCTTAAAGCTTGCCGCCGAGCCGCCGCCGTAGTCGGCTGAGAGTAGCGTCTGGCCCGTGTGGTCGATGGCGCAGTGGCACGTGCCCTTGGCTGCGGAGTTTTGCGCCGACACCTGCTTCAGCTTCCCGTTCTCGAGCGACAGGCTCGCGACTTCGCCTGTGGGTTTGCCGTTGAAGGTATCTACCTCCGCCGCAGCGAAGATGACCTTCTGACCGGGCCCATAAGTGAACGGCGCGATCCAGTCCACGTTGTCCACGCTGGCAGCGACTCCCGCGGACGTCAGCTCTCCGTTGGCAGGATTCCAGTCGAACGCGCGGATCCCATCCGGTGTATTCGAAGCGACAAAGACGCGTTGGCGCGGGGTCACGGCAAAACCTCCTGGAGCGGCGGCCGCCAGAGCGGCGGCCGGAACGGTGCGAAGAATATCGCGGCGAGACATAGTTTTCATAGCAGTTGCGATTGTCGCCGATGGGGCGCAGAGCGCGCCAGTTGGAGTTGCGGCAGTTTTCAGTTCACAGTTCACAGTTCGCAATGGACAGCTCACGGCCAAAACCGCGATCAGCTCGTGTGGGGCTACTTGTGGCGGGAACGGAGATCTGCACATGACGCGTGTAAGATTGCGACCATGGCAGCCGGTCCGGATTTTCTCGGGTTTGTGTACTTCGCCGCGACGAAGTTCGCAGGCTACACGTTGTATTGCAGGTGGGGCATCGGACCTCAGGTTGAATATGAAGCAACACGTGCAGACATAGATCCACCGCCGCTGCCAAACGTTTGGAAATCCGGAGGTCTTCGCACTCTGATCGGCCTTGCGATGGGCGCCGTTGTGGGTCTGGGCTTCTGGAGTATTCCGTATTTCGCCAAGCACGATGCCATTGCAGAGCCACTTTTTTTCGGAGGCCTCGTGCCCGTGCGAATTTTTGAATGGTGGCTGCTGCTGGCGCTGTTGTACAAGGCATTCCCTATTCGGACCAGCAAACGCGCGACACTGATCGCGGTCGGGATATTGGTTTCATTTGCGCTCGATGCAATTGGAATTCTTGCTGCGTTCATTCTGCCTGGCGGCATCTGGGTGTGCTGAGTTCCCCTTCGTGGCCAACAAACTGGCCAGCAAACTTCGCCGACCCGCGGGTTGGCGGATCGGCGAAGGCGGCGCGCGCAGTCTCGCTCGGCTGCGCGGCCAACCTGGCGATTGCGCTCAATCCCGCAATTACTGACTCAACCGGAACACCACGTTGATGGTGGTTTCCACCGCGACCGGCTCGCCGTTCAGCAGATAGGGCCGATACCGCCACTGGCTCACCGCATCGAGGGCCGCCTGGGTCAGCATGGGCGACCCGCTGAGCACGCGCAGGTTCTCGATCATCCCGTTCTTCGAGATCACCGCCTGCAGAACCACCGTGCCCTGTGTGCGCGAGGCCTGCGCGATGGGCGGATATCGCGGGGTGATTTTATCGAGCACCATGCCTTCAGCGACGCCGCGCGAGATGATGGTGGGACCTTTCGGCGGACCCTGTACGACAGCGGGATGCGACGACGATGCGGTGCCGAAAGGATCGCCGCCAGGAATCCCCGTGTTCGGACCGAGGCTGATCATGTCGCCGTTGGCTGGCGCGTGCTCTGGCCCGGGGATCTGCCGAATGCTTGTTGGGATGCGAGTCGGCGCCGTCAGACGCATGTCGAGGAATTCTGTTCGTCCCTGGAAGTGCGAAGCTGCCGGCTGTTGCACAACTGGCTTGGGCGAGGAAGCCGGAGGCGGCGGAGCCGATATCAGGACACTGATCATCTGCTTGGGCAGCGCCTCAGGATAAATCAGCGGAATCGCGACCAGCGCCGCGAGGATCAGCCCGTTGAACGTGAATGCAACCACTCCCCAGGTGCGGCTGCGCGTGTGAATCCGGTGTGCCGATTCGAACGTGGAATCTTCAAACATGGCCCGCCTCCTCAGTGTCGATTCAGCCGCGCCGTGGGAGGCGAAATTTGCGCGCGAGGGACCGTACCGCTCGCGCGTATCAGGTCGCGGCGAGCGGATTCAGCCGCCTCGGCGGCGCACTCCGCACATCCCGTTCGGAACCACTGTGCTTGTGTAGACACCGCTGCCCGCGGAACTGTTCCCGCCGCGCGCAAGAATTCTCGGGCGCGACCGGTTGCGGGTGCGGTACACTCCTCACCATCGACCGGAAAATCCGGCGGAGTTCCCCATGAAATTGGTTCGTTTGTTTGTTTTTGCATTCGCCGCAATCCACATCTCAGCAGCCCAGGAAGCAGCGCAGAGTCCGAATCCGCAAGCCACTCTGCACTACATCCACGCCGCGTGGGATACGCTGACACGATCGATGACCGACTGCCACTCGTTGGTCGATATCAAGGTCACCAACAACCCCATCCTTTATCTGCCCGCGGGCATGAAAGTGCCGCCGGCCGTGCGCGCGCTGACTGACAAGTGCCACGTGCAGGTGATGTCGCTGCCCAGGCCGATTCAGAAGCTCGGCGATCTCGCCCCCACCGAGTTGCACGATCCCGGCCTGCTCTACCTGCCGCAGCCTTACATCGTTCCCGGCGGCCGGTTCAACGAGATGTATGGCTGGGACAGTTTTTTCATTCTGCTTGGACTCGAAGCCGACCACCGCGAAGCCCTCGCCAGGGGCATGGTCGATAACTTCCTCTTCGAGATCGAAAACTACGGCGGAGTGCTGAATGCAAACCGCACCTATTACCTGACGCGGTCGCAGCCGCCGTTTCTCACCTCCATGATTCGCGCGGTGTACGAGGACCCGGCCAGCTTTCCGCAAACACCCGCAGGCCGGTCCGAGGCGCGTCAGTGGCTCGAGCACGCATACACGCTGGCGCAAAAGGATTACTCCACCTGGACGCGTCCCGAACACCTCGCCGGAACGACTGGACTGGCGCGCTACTTCGACTACGGCCGCGGACCTGTGCCCGAGATGGCCGACGACAGCACCTACTATCCCGACGTGATCCGCTGGATCCTTGCGCACCCGCATGCCGGCGGTGACGGATTTCTCGTTAAAGGCAGCGAGCATCCCAATGCCGCCGAGGCCGCGCGCCTGAACCATACAAGCTGCGACGTGCACGCGAGTGTGGTGTGCCTGCGTGCCTTGGCCGGGGGATACAGGCTGACCAGCACCTTCTACGTGGGCGACCGCGCGATGCGCGAATCGGGCTTCGATCCCAGCTTCCGCTTCGGCCCATTCAGCGGAAACACGCAGCAGTTTGCGCCCGTCTGCCTGAACAGCCTGCTCTATCGCTATGAGCGCGACATGGAGCATTTTGCCCACGTGCTGGGCAAGCCGGCCGACGCGCAGATGTGGAACCGCCGGGCGCAGAAGCGCAACGCGGCAATTCATCGCTACCTGTGGTGGCCGCAAGAAGGCGTATTCGCCGATTGGGACTTCGTGCACTCGCGTCCCGACGAATATGCCTACATCACATCGCTGTATCCGCTGTGGGCCGGCGTTGCCACGCCCGCCGAGGCACGGCAGATGGTGGCAAAGCTGGGAACCTTCGAGCGCCAGGGCGGCCTTTCCATGAGCAACACTGACACGGGCCTGCAATGGGACGAGCCCTATGGCTGGGCGCCCACCAACTGGATCGCCGTGGCCGGACTCGAGGCCAGCGGCTTCCACGAAGACGCGGCGCGCATTGCGCGCAAGTTCGACGCGACGGTCGACCGCGGATTCGCGCATGACGGCACCATCCGCGAAAAGTACGATGTGGTGTCAGCCAGCGCCGACGTGCACGTTGCCACGGGTTACAAGCAAAACGTGATCGGCTTTGGATGGACCAACTCCGTGTATCTGAAAATGCGCGGCATTATGCAGAACGCGCCGGCGCTGGCCACAGCGAATGCGGGACCATAGGAGACCGAGGCACGCCCGCGGGCTCAGCGCGTGAGCGCGAAAAAGCGGCGGGCCCGCGCGACATCATTCATGATTTGCGCTTTGAGTGATTCCGTGGAGTCGAAGCGCTTTTCTTCGCGCAGACGCTTCAGGAACTCGATCTCGATCGGCGTATTCTCGTCCATTTCCACAGGCTCGAAGTTGAGAATGTGGCTTTCCACACTGAAGCCCGCTCCGTCGAAGGTGGGCCGGTTGCCAACGTTGGTGACTGCCCTGAAGCAGCGTTCGGCAACGTGCAGTCGCGTAACGTAGACGCCGTTTGCCGGAATCATCCCGGCCCCGGGCGCAACGTTGACCGTGGGCACCAGCAGCCGCGAGCCCACGCCCCGGTCCCGCTTCTGCACGCCGCGAATAGAGAAGGGCCGGCCGAGCATCCAGCGGGCACGCCGCACGTCGCCGGCGCACACTAGGCTGCGGATGGCGGAGCTTGACACCTCGAGCCCGTGCACGTGGACGGCGTTGTGCACGGTGACGTTGAAGCCGAACTCATTGCCAAGCGCGGCGAGTTCGCGCACGCCGGCTTCCGCCTTGTGGCCGAAGCGGAAATTGCCGCCTTCGTGCAGCCCCGCGATTCCCAGCGCGTCCCCCAGCACCCACTCCACGAACTGTCGCGCGGTCAGCCGCGCCAGAACCTGGTCGAAGCGCAGGATCACCACCGCGTCCACCCCCGTCTCGGCGAGCAACCGTACGCGATGGTCCATCGGCGTGAGAAGGCCGAGCGCGCAATCGGGGCGCAAAAACTCGTCGGGATGCGGATCGAACGTGATGGCAACCGCCTTCATCCCGCGCTGGCGGGCTTCATCCACCACCGCTCGCAGAATCTGCCCGTGCCCGCGGTGAACGCCATCGAAGTTTCCGATGGCTGCGATGCACGGACCGAAGTCCGCCGGCACTTCTTTCAGGCCGCGATATACGGGGATCATGCGCGACGCTCCTCGCCCGCGGCGTGATTGAGGCGCACCGGGACTTCCAGACCATCCCATGCCATGCGCACGTTTTCCGGAAGCATCCGATTCGTCTCCTCGTGACCCAGTTCGTGCGCGATGTGTGTGAGCCAGGTTTGGCCCGCGCCGATGCGTTGCGCCCAGGCGACAGCCTGCTGCACCGTGGCGTGCGTGGGATGCGGCTTATGCCGCAGCGCGGGCAGCACAAGCGTCCGCACGCCCTCAAGCAGCGCAAAACTCGACTCGGGAATTTCGCTCACGTCCGTCAGGTATGCCGTGTCTCCAAATCGAAAACCCGCCACCGGCATCTTGCCGTGCCATACCGGGACATGGATGAATTCGACGCCGTGAATCTGCGTCCGCTCGCCCAGCGGGCAAATCTCTACGCGAGCTCGGGTGGCGTAGGTGGCTTCGGGCGAAAACGTGTAGTCGTAAACGCGTTCCAGCACCGCGGCGGTTTCGCTGCTGGCATAAAGCGGGATTGGTCCCCCTGCGTGCTGCGCAATGAAACTGAGCGGGCGCAGATCGTCCATGCCTAAGATATGGTCGGCGTGACCATGCGTGTAAAGCACTCCATCCAGCTGGGCGATGCCGGCGCGAAGAGCCTGCTGGCGGAAATCGGGACCGGTGTCAATCAGAACGGCGCGCTGCCGCGGTTCACTACCGGCGTCCTTCCAGCGCACCAGTACCGATGGGCGAAGCCGCCGGTCGCGCGGATCCGGCGATGTGCACACGGCGCACGTACAGCCGACGGTGGGCACTCCCATAGAGGTCCCGGTGCCCAGAAATGTGAGAGTGGCGTCCACTGCGCTCAATGGGGAAAACTCATCCTGGCCTGAGTACGGCCTGATCCGTGCCTGATGCTACGTGATCCGTGCCTGCTGGTTTGCGATCGCTTCCGTCACTTCTTCGGCGGGGGCGGCGGGGGAACACCGGGCATGGAAATCATGCTCGTCATTTCGAGAAATCCCATGCGAGCCTCGAACAGAACCGTGTCGAGAACGCGGCTTTCTTCCGTGGTTAAATTGCCCTTCGTCTTCTCCTGCAGAATTGCCAGCAGGTCGATGGTCTGCCTGGCGCCCATGATGTCGACGCGGGGACGCTGCCCTTCCGCCGTGCCCGCACCCATCTGGATCATCGCCGAAACATAAAGCTGCTGCACAAGGTGATCGAAGGTGATGGGAGGCTGCGGCCCGGCTCCCGGGTTCTGCGCGCGCACCAGGTCGTCGAGCCGTTGCGAAGACGCGTCGTATGCGGACTTCTGCTCCTGGCTCTCCTCGGCGGTGGGAGGAGGCGGCAGGTTTGCTTCGCCGGCCTGATCGCCGGATTCGTAACCGCCAGGCTCGTCGCTTGCGGCACCTACGCCAGCGGTTTCCTGCGCCACCAGGCGCGGCCCGCCGGATTTCGGCGGCTCGGCCGGCGGCGGCTTCGGCGTCGATGCGGCTTGCTCCGCCGGCGGGGCCTCGGCCTGCGCCGACTCGCGCTCTTCTTCTTCGGCCTTGTATTTGCGGCGATCGATCACTTCGAATTTCGGGTTGTCGCTCATGGTTGGCGTCCCTGTTCCGTTTACAAAGTGGGCGGCGCGGCCAGCAGATGCGCCGTTCCGGTGGTTTCTGATGCCGAATAGGTCAGCGGCAAATTGCGGACCTCCGCTTCGGAGCGGATCATGGCCAAGGCAAAGCGCCGAGGGCCGGAGGAGAGGGCGAGTTCCGCAGCGGACGTGATCTGTCCGGCGGGAGCGCCGTCGAGCATGAGTTCCGATCCCGCCGCCGGAACGGGGCCATCCAGTTCCACATGGCGAAGATGCCGGTGTACATTGCCGCGGCTGCGAATGCGCTCGACGATCTCCTGGCCAAGGTAGCATCCCTTGCTGAAGTGCAACGCGCGCGCAGTCAGCGACGTTTCCTGCGGCAGATCGCGCTCGGCAATGTCGATGGGGTAAGCGGCAATTCCCTCGGCAACGCGAAATGCGTTCAGGCTCGATGAGCCCACGGGCTCGGCTCCGCCGGTGATCAGGAATTTCCAGAGCTTGCCCACGGTGGCGGTGGTGGTCCACAGCAGGTAATGATCGCCAAGAACGCCGTACCCCCGGCGGATGCGCAGACTCATGCCATTGAAATCGGCGCGGGTGTGCGTCATGGGTTCGGGCAGTGCGGGCAATCCCAGGCGCGCCAGCACTTCGCCGGCACGCGGGCCGGTCAGGCCGATTCCGGTTTCATTCTCGCGGGGCACCAGTTCCACGTCGTCCATGATGATGAAGTGTTCGAAGTGCGCGAGGAGGCGCTCCGCCTGGTCGGCTGCAATTTCCAGTTCCAGCTTGTCGGACCCGGCGTCGCCGTTGCGCCACACCGTAAGGTCGCCCTGGATGCGGCCCTGCGGATTGAGCACCAGGCTGTAATTGCCATGCGCCGGCCCGAGCCCGCTCACGGTGTTGGTGACCATGCCGCTGAGCCATCGGAAGCGGTCTTCACCCCGGACTTCGATGCGGCGGAGCCAACCCAGATCGTGCACCGCGGCGCCCGATGCTAATGCCGCTGTTTCCGCGGCAGGCACGTCCAACTGAACAGGTGTGAGAACGCCGCGCCATAGGGCGAGCTGCGGTTGCGAGTCCCCTGAAGTCAGCCACGATGCGAGAGGGGTTGTCGCGGGGGATGTGGCGAGGGCGATATCGGTCATGGGTGAGCCATGCGGGCCGCGCACAGAGCTTAAAATCGCTCGCTCCTGGCACGGCAGCGCATCCTAATTATAGCCTTCAGGAAGCCCGTCCATGTCGTGGGCGAGGCGCATCACAACAGCACGAGGAGCGGGCATGAACAGCGGCAACCGATCGGCGGCAACCACCACAATTCACTGGGCACTGGCCGCCCTGCTCGGGTTGGGAGTCGCCCTTGGCACTCCGTCCATCGCCTCCACCCAGGAGAACCCCGAAACCGCTCCCGCTGGCCAGACCCCCGCCAAGCCGCCGGTGCCTCAAAAGGGCGCGCCCTCGGCCCAGGACAAGGCCAAGCCGGAAACCCACATCACGCCCGATCAGGCTAAACAGCTGTTCGCCCTCATCGACCAACTGATGCACTTCTCCTCGGAAGAGACCGGCCTCCCCATCCGGAGCGAGGTAAAGCCGCAACTCACCAGCCGTGCGCAGGTGGAGAGCTACCTGCGAGAAAAATTCAATGAGGATGAAGGCGCCCGCCGGATGCAGCGCGGGGAGATCGTGCTCAAAAAATTCGGCCTGCTCGATCACGATTTCGATCTCAAACCGTTCCTGCTCGATCTGCTGAAGGAGCAGATCGCCGCTTACTATGACTCCAAGACCAAGACCGTCAACCTGCTCGACTGGGTCGACATCGACGAGCAGAAGCCGGTGCTGGCGCACGAGCTGACGCATGCCCTGCAGGACCAGCACGTCAACCTCGAAAAGTGGAGCGACCAGACCCCCGAGGACGTCTCGACGAACTACAAGGATGACGTGGAACACCTTTCCCGCGACGAGATGGACACCGCCCGCGAGGCCGTCGCCGAGGGCCAGGCGACTGCCGTCATGATGGACAACGTCCTCAAGCCCATGGGTAAGAGCCTGCTCAAAGACCCTGAAGTGGTCGACGTCATCAAGGACAAGATGGAGAGTTCTTCTGACTCGCCCGTGATGGCGCGCGCCCCGCTCCTGTTATCCGAGTCGCTGCTGTTCCCTTACCGCGAAGGGTTGAGCTTCGAGCAGGATGTCTGGATGGACAAGGGACAAGCCGCCGCGTTCACCGGCGCGCTCGATCACCCGCCGAACTCGACATGGGAAATCATCAACCCGCGTGAATTCGAGAAGTCCCATGCCGCGATCGTACCGCTCATGCCGGACATTCATCCGGTGGTCGACCCTGTCTACAAGCCTTACGATATCGGGCAGGTGGGCGAGCTCGATCTGCATATTCTTACCCAGCTCTTCGGCGGTGAGGCCGCGTCGCGTGAGCTGACGCCGGCGTGGGATGGAGGCATTTACTGGGCGGGCCAGCGCCGCAGCGCCACCACTGCCGCCCAGCAGGCAGATACCAAATCGATCTCGCTCTTCTACCTCTCCGAATGGAAAAATGACGCCTCGGCTGGCGCGTTCGCCCGCCTCTATGCCGACTCGCTCGGCCGCAAATATTCGGGGCTCAAGCGCGATACCAGCGCGGAGAAGGCCGCCCAGCAGTCGCTGCCCGGGGGCACCATCGAGCAGGTGTTCTCAACGAACGAGGGGCCGGTGACCATCACAAGGCGCGGCAAGATGGTGTTTGTCGCCGAGAGCTTCGACCTGCCCATGGCGCGCAAGCTGGCCCAGATGCTTCTTGACGCGCAGGGCACCGGCGAGATGAAGCAGGCAAAGATTGCCATGCCCGCTGCGCCGTTCCGGCCCGGCGGACTACCTACGCTGAGCGGAGGCCTCGTCCACCTGTTCGCCGACTGCGGCGTGATGAAATCCGCGGTCGATGCGGCGATGCACGCAGCCGTGCAATGACGCAGCGTTGTCATCCCCACAGGCTTCTCGCCCAGGCGAAACGCGCAAGGGACTTCGGTCCCTCGCCGATCCGAAAACCCATAATGGCGCGATCCGAAAACGCGTAAGGGCGGGGACCAGGCACACGTATCGTATTGGTTGGGAAGAGGCGGTGTCGGGCGCCAATCGGCGGTATCGGCGGGTTGAGCGTCCGGCGTTGAGTGTTTATAACTACTTGATCTTTGTTTGTGTTATGAGGATGGCAAGATTTTTCTGAGAGACCGAAAAAAATAAAAAAATAAAAAAAACGCGACGGGTTGCGGGTTATGGCGCCGTGGATTTGGATGTTTTGTTCTTCGCCCGCAGGGCGCTGAGGGCGACTTTGGCAGCAGCGAGCAGTTTGGGACCGTGAGGTTCGTGGAGGAGTCCATGGACCATGGCATAGGTGACACAGGCGATGAAGTCGCAGATGGAATCGTGATCGGCGACGTCCGGCATCAGGCTCACGTACGAGGCCCTGGCGATTTTCTGGGATTCATAGCCATTGGTGCCCTTGCCTCTCTCGAGAGAAAAAGTCTGGTTGTAGGCGTTGGCGCAACGCTGAACGGCAGGGTTGAGCGGCATAATGGGTTCCTTTCCTGGAGCGACTTGCGGCGGATTATTTGGGCAGACGCAAAAATGCCCGGCGGTTGGGGCCGCCGGGCACTGTTTTTTCTACCTGAGATAAGCATGGCATATTTGGAGGGAAAACCGGAACGGTCTGCCAAGTATATTTTGTGTTTCGTTTCAGTGGGTTAAGGTGGTTTTCCACAGGGGAGGGGGTTGACAAGGGTTGGAGGGGTGCACTGGAAGTGGTGCAAATTGTTGGGCTTGTCCAGCACGACTGAAGTCGTGCCCCTTCAAAAACGGCAATCCGTCGCGGTTCTCACACGGGGGCTGGCGCCCAAAGCCTTTCTTTGGGCGCTGGGCGGCGGGACTGACGGCCCCTGCCGCCTCTGTCCCTGCTTCCCTCTGACCCTAGTTCCTGTTGCCTGTTCCTCTGTCACTGTCCCTGAATCGACGTAGCCTTGTTGTGCGCGAACGTCACCGTGATGTGCTTCCCGTTCACGTCGTAGTCCGCTGTCCGATCGCCTTCTTTCGTCCCGTCGTCGTATTGTGCCTTCGAACCGATCGCCATGCGCGTCTGCAGTTCGCTGAATCCCGGCTTCACCTGGTGCGCGTCGATCGCCGCCCACACGTCCTTCGGCCAGTTGGTATATATCGTGTGCGGATCGTCGTAGTAAAACAGCATGTCGCTGAAATAGTGCTCTTCATTGGCATTCACAATCAGCCCCACCGGCGTGGCGTAGGTCTGCTTGTCTCCCGGCGGGGTGAAGACCACAAGCACCTGCTTTCCGTCATGCGCAATGTTGTCCTTCACGCTCGCCGGAGCGGCCGCCTTGATCGCCTTCTGAATGTCCATCTTCTGCGCCGGAGGAATCAGCCCGGCGGGCTTGGTCCACTCCACGCGCCCGCCCTCGGAAGGGTAATACGGCATGGAATACCCACTTTTCATCCACACGCTTTTCCCGGCCAGGTCCTGGATGTCTTCAAAGTGTTGCGGAAAGTCCTGGCGCACCACCGCCAGATCGTCTGCCGAAAGCTGCTGCTGCGGCTGGTTGTGCGTAACCCCCGGTTGGGAGCGCTGGTGAAACACGATCAGGAGATAGATGCCCCCGATAACGACCGTAATAACGAAAGGGATAAGAATCTTCTTCCAGGTCTGCACGATTCAACTCTCCGCGCCCGCGAAATAGGCGCATATGGGCTGAGCATACCAGCCAGTCCCTGTCTCCAGGCCCTGTCACCTGTCCCCTGTTACCTGTTCCGGCGCCATCCGCCGCAGCGACGCCGACGTCAACTCATCGGCATGGCGCAGGTCAGGAAAGAACCCGGCCCACACCGCAGCCACGATCAGTGATCCGATCCCGCCATATACCGTGGCGCGCACCGCGCCCAGCCATTGCGCTGTCAGACCGCTTTCGAATTCGCCAAGTTCATTCGATGCGCCTATGAACAGAGAGTTGACTGCGGAAACCCGGCCCCTCATCTCCGGAGGAGTGGCAAGCTGCAGCAGCGATCCCCGGATGATCACGCTGATCATGTCCGCCGCCCCCAGAATCGCCAACGCCGCAAGCGAGATCCACAACCGGTGCGACAGTCCGAACACCACCGTCGCGCAGCCGAAGATCGTCACCGAAATAAACAGCCGTCGCCCCGCTTTATGCTTCAGAGGAAACCGCGCCAGCACCAGGGATGTACACAGTGCCCCCACTGCCGGAGCCGCACGCAACATGCCCAGCCCGCGCGGGCCGGTGCGCAGAATGTCGCTCGCAAAGATGGGCATCAGGGCCACCGCGCCGCCCAGCAGCACCACAAACAGGTCCAGCGAAATCGAGCCCAGCAGCATCGGCATCCGCCAAACATACTGGAAACCCGCCAGCACCACCTTCAGCGACGCCGCGCGATGCTCCATGCGGCCCAGGCGCACCCTCAGCGTGCTCATCAGGGCCAGGAACCACACCAGCGTCAGCAGCGTAAAGCAGTACACGATGCCGGCGCCCGCCAGGCCGTGGGCATGCGCCTCTCGAGGGAAAAGTTGCGTGAGCGGCAGCGTGAACAGGATTCCGCCGAGCGCCGGCCCCGCCGTGTTGGCAAGCTGGAACATTGCGCCCCCCCACGTCACCGCGTTGACGAAGTGTTGCTCCGGCACCAGGTGGGGAACGAGGGCGGAACTTGCCGGCCCGGAAAACGATCGCCCTGTACCGACAAGAAACAACACGGCATAAATAAGGAACACGCGATGGTAGCCCGCCATCGTGATCGCCAGCAGAGCGGCCGTGCACACCACCTGCAGGCAATAGCACACCAGGATCACATGCCTCCGGTCGAAGCGGTCCGCCACATGTCCGGCGGGCAGAAGAAACAGCAGGCCTGGCAGAAACAGCGCCAGCCCCGTGAACCCCAGGTCCAGCGCGCGGTGCGTGATGGCATACACCTGCCACGCCACCGCGACCGCCTGCGCCTCAGCGCCGAGGATCACCATCACCCGCGCTAACTGATAACGGCGAAAGTCACGCGACGCAAAAGCTTCCAGCCCGCGCGGCGGCGGGTCTTTTAACGGGGAAGGCATCTCGAACTAGCGTATCCGATGCGCGCCGGTGAACCCGGCAAACGTGCCGGGCCACGGGTTTCATTGTGCCGTAAGGCTCACACGGCCTGTCACCCGGCCAACAAGCCAGGCTCGGTGCGCGATGGAAATCTCCTCAGATTTCCTGGCACATCCGGTCTTCACAAACGGAGACCCGGCACAAGGCTGCCGGACCAGACGCAGGGCGTCGCCCTCCTGGGCGAGGCAAATCGATCTTCCTGGCCTGCGCGCCGCATGCCGCATCGGTGTGGATGGGCTCTCCCGGCGCGGTCGCAACGGCTCCTTCCAGAACTGCGTCGGGCGCGCCAGCAAACTGCATCGCGTTTGCCTCCAAGGGGCGGCCGAACTCGTTCGCCCGCACTTGTCTCATCGGCAAATTGCAGCAAGTTCTGAAAATCAAACGTAATGCGCATTCGCATCGCGTCTCCCGCCCCAGCTCCGATTCCGCACCTCCGGGCGACGGCCAGCCTGTATTCCTCGTCCAACTCTCAGTGAGCTTCTTCTTTCCGCAAAGCGCGAATGCCCCCGTCCAGGGCAAGAAAGCCTCCGCCTTCAACTGGGTGGCGCACCTCGGCGCGCCCGGCGTGTTCGCCGTGGCCCTCATCGACTCCACCATCATTCCGCTGGCCATCCCGGGCAGCACCGATCTGCTCCTCCTTTGGCTCATCGCCAGCGGAGCTAATCCCTGGCTGCTCGTCTCCTGTGCCGTCGTCGGCAGCCTTACCGGCGGTTGGACAACGTGGCGGCTGGGCAAAAAAGGAGGCCAGGCCGCCATCAGACGCTACGTTCCAGCGCGCCTCCAGAAACGCGTCCACGGCTGGTCGCAGCACCATCCTCTCCTGGCATTGTTTCTCCCCGCCATCCTGCCTCCGCCCATCCCGCTCGCGCCCTTTCTGCTCGCCGCCGGCGCCCTCGGAGCCACCGGGAAGCGCTTCCTTGCCGTCTTCGGCGCCGGCCGCGTCTTGCGATACGGCCTCGAGGGATGGCTTGCCGTCACCTACGGCCGTCGCATCATCCGCCTCTGGTCAGCCACACTCGAAAAATGGTCCGGGCCCATCTTGTGGACTTTCCTCGGCCTCACCATCCTCGGCGCTGCTTTCAGCCTGTGGAAGCTCCTCAGACACCGGCATGAAGGGCATTCCCAATCTGCCCTGGAACCCTCCCAAGGCGATTGAAACCCCGCCGGAGCAACCGCTGCACCTTCCCCACTACTCTCAACTGACATGACGCGTTCGCTCGAAGAGGCCAACGATCTCTCGTCGCTCGATGCCAGGGTGCTCAGGGAGATCCACACCGACGGCTGGCAAATCACCGGTGTGCTGGCCACCGAACACGAGCGCGGTCCCGACTTCGCCTACTCCATCGGATTCTTCCACTCCCTCGGCCATCCCGAAGTCATCCTCTTCGGCCTGCCCCTCGACACCTGCATGCGCGCCGTCAACGTCGTCGGCATCGACATCCAGAACGGCATGAAGTTTGAACAGGATTGCGTCTACGATGGCATCCTTCAGAAGCCCCACCGCGTCTGCTTCAAGGAAGTCGATCGCCGCCATTATCGCGACCTCGTCGGTTACGCACTCTGGTTCTACGAGGCCGATCCCTTCCCGCTCCTGCAATGCTTCTGGAGCGACGAGTCGGGCCGCTTCCCCTGGCACCAGGACTGCAGTTCGTATTGCCGCGACAGTCAGCCCCCGCTCTATCTCAAGTAGTCCGCCCGCCTCGCAGAGACAACCGAATTCCCGGCTCCGCCATAGTCGGCCCGTTCCTGTCGCAAAATTCGCTTCAATGAATTTCCTTGGGGCATGAACCCCGGCCCGGGCTTCCTGAATCTAAGACTCAGATTGCGCAGGCGGAGGCCATTCGCACCGCGCCTGCTTCCCCGGCTACTTGGAAGGCCGCTCGCACCGCCTTCCCCGCGCGGTACAGGAGATCTTTTTTGCCCGAAGCGCACGCCCTGGAGACAGCCCCCGCCGGCCCGCCGCCCGATCTGCACGCGCACTGGAAGCCGCGCACCAATCCGTGGCTCATCGCCGCCACCGTCGCCCTCGCCGCCTTCATGGAGGTGCTCGATACCTCCATCGCGAACGTCGCCCTGCCCCACATCTCCGGCAACCTCGGCGCCAGCATCGACCAGGGCACCTGGGTGCTCACCAGTTATCTCCTCTCCAACGCCATCGTCCTGCCGCTCGGCGCCTGGGCCTCCAGCGTCATGGGCCGGCGCAATTTCTTTCTCACCTGTCTCGTCATCTTCACGGTCTCCAGTTTCCTTTGCGGCATCGCGCCCTCTCTGCCCATGCTCATCGTCTTCCGCGTCCTGCAGGGCGCCGGAGGCGGCGGCCTCCAGCCCATGGCGCAGGCCATCATGGCCGACTCCTTTGAACCCCATAAGCGCGGTCAGGCCTTCGCGCTCTACGGCCTTGTCGCCGTGCTCGCCCCTTCCATCGGGCCTACCCTCGGCGGCTGGATCACCGATAACTACTCCTGGCGCTGGATCTTCTTCATCAACATCCCCGTCGGTCTGCTTGCCTTCTTCCTCGTCACCCGCCTCATCGAAGATCCGCCATGGATCAAGCCTGACCGCAAGCTGATCAAGAACATGGATTACCTCGGCCTCAGCTTCCTCTCCATCTCCATGGGCGGCATGCAGATCATGCTCGACAAGGGCGAAGAGAATGACTGGTTCGCATCCGGCTTCATCCGCTTCTTCGCTGTGCTGTTCATCGGCGGCATGATTGCGCTCGTCCTCTGGGAGCTCCATACCGACAAGCCCATCATCAACTTGCGCCTGTTCCGCTATAAAAATTTCGCCATCTGCTGCTTCCTCATGATGCTCGTCGGCGGAGTGCTCAACGCCAACACGGTTCTGCAGCCCCAGTTCATGCAGGAACTGCTGGGCTACAACGCCACCACCGCGGGACTGGCGCTCACTGCCGGCGGCATTGCGCTTATCATCATGATGCCCCTGGCCGGCTACGCCACCGGAAAGATCTCCGCGCGCACCCTCGCTGTCTGCGGATTCATCCTCTTCACCTTCACCTTCCGCTATGCCGCCCAGGTGACGAATCTGCAGATGACCTTCGCCCAGGGATCGTGGCTGCGCGTGGTCCAGATGCTGCCCCTGCCCTTCTGCTTCATCTCCATTACGAATGCCGCATACATCGGCCTGCCCAAGGAAGACAGCAACCAGGTCTCGGGCCTCATCAACTTCGCCAGAAACATCGGCGGCAGCGTTCTCATTGCACTCACCAACGCCCAGGTCACCAGCCGCGCCATGTGGCACGAGCAGCACCTGCAGAACTTCATGCAGCCCGGCGATCCCGGCTACCGGTCTCACCTGCAAGCGCTCCAGGGCTACCTCGGCAGCTCCTTCGGCCACGCCAACGGCGCCGGCCTGGCGCTCGGCTCCCTCTACCAGCAGCTCAACATCCAGGCCCGCATGCAGGGCTACCAGGACGTCTACATCGAGCTCTCGTGGATGTCCGTCTGCCTCATCGTGCTCGCCTTCCTGCTCAACAAAAACCGCCCCGGCCAAAGCGCCGCCCCCGAAGGAGCCGTGCATTAATCGCCTGCGGGCCGCCCCGATCAACCGACACGAAGGCCGCTCAATCCCGGAATTTGTAAACCTGAACGCAGGGAACGGAAGATCGAGGAATCTGCCCTGAAAATTTCCCGAGCACAGACGGCGAGCAGAGATGGAAGCAGCAGTGGCCTTCACCCTGCTCAATTGCGCGCGCCAAAAAGAGTAGGCCTTTGGCCCGGGCCCTTCCGTTCATTTTCCTGGCCTCGGGCGCGCCGCAACGCGACAGGAATGGCAGCGGTGGCCCTTCCGCGTCTGACCAGCGGAAGAGCCTGTTCCAGAATGTCGGCAGCGCTTACGCTGCAAATTCGAAACACTCCATAAGACCAGACAATTTGCTTCCCATAGGCATTCGAGTGGAGTAGTATGGCGTTGCCATAGACATTCGAGTGGAGAAAGCTCGTGATCATGAAAAGGCCGCCGGAAGCCGGAGAAATTCTCCAGGGCACCCTCGATCTGCTCATCCTGCGCACCCTGCTCATGGGACCGGCCCATGGACATACCATCGCGCAATCCATCGAACGGACCTCGGAACGCGCGCTCGAGATTGAGCAGGGCTCCCTCTATCCCGCGCTCCATCGCCTCGAGGATCGCGGATGCGTCTCCTCCGAGTGGGGCGTCAGCGACAACAACCGCAAGGCCAAGTTCTATCGGCTCACCGGCAAGGGCCGAAAGGAGCTGAACACCGCAATCGGCCGATGGAGGAGAATGACACGCGCCATCGGGCTCGTCCTCGGGGAATCCTTCGACTAGATGCGAGGTGTCAAACATGAACCTGCGGCGCTTTACCGGTCGTTCTCAACGGGATCAGGATTTTGCTGAGGAAATCGAATCTCACCTCGCCCATGAAGAAGACGCGAATTTCGCGCGGGGTCTGCCTCCGCAGGAAGCGCGCCGCCAGGCGCATCTGCGATTCGGCAACTCACGCACGGTCCGCGAGCACGAATGGCGCTATCGTTCGCTTCCCTGGGTGCAGGACTTGTGGCGGGACCTTCGCTTCGCCACGCGCGCTCTGGCGAATACGCCGGGCTTCGCCATCATCGCCGTGGTCGTGATCGCCGTCGCCATCGGAGTGAACACCGCCGTCTTTTCCGTCATCGATGCCGTCCTGCTCAAACCCCTCAACTATCCCCATCCAGAAGAGTTGGTCTCGCTCACTGAAGCTACCCCGCAGGGATCCTTCGCAGTCGCCAGCGTGCCCGAGTTCAATATCTGGCATCAGCAGACCGGGATCTTTCGCCAGGTCGCAGCCTACGACTTCGGCGGAGCCGGAATGAATATCACCGGAACAGACCACCCCCAGCAGGTGCAGGGAATTCATGTCTCGGCGGAATACTTCGCAATGTTCGGTGCGCCCCTCATTGCCGGACGCACCTTCACCGCCGCGGAAGACAGCCCCAATGGCGGTAATGTCACCGTGCTGAGCTATGGACTCTGGAAGAGCCGCTATGGCGGGGACCCCAACATCGTAGGTTCCTCCATTCAGCTCGATGGCGCACCTTATCTCGTCATCGGCGTCATTGGCCCTGGCTTTGACACCGACGCGCCCGCAGACCTGTGGGTGCCTTTTCAATTCAACAGGAACTCCAAGGAGATGGTGCATTTTTTCACCGTGGCTGCGCGCTTGCAGCAAGGTATCTCGGTCAGCCAGGCCAAGGCCCAGCTCGGCTTGGTCGCGGACCAGTTCCGCCGGCTCTTCGGCTCCAACGCGCTGCCCCCACGGGCCACTTTCGGCGCCACTCTGCTCAGCAAGGTGATGATCGGCGATATCGGCCCGCGGCTCCTCGTCCTGTGGGGAGCGGTTGCGTTCGTGCTCCTGATCGCATGCGCCAACGTGGCAAATTTGCTGCTGGCGCGTTCTGCCGCGCGCAAGCGCGAGTTCGCCACGCGAGCCGCTCTCGGGGCCGGCCGCGGTCAGATCATCCGGCAGCTGCTGGTGGAAAGCCTCTCCCTCTCGCTCGCAGGCGGCCTGCTCGGTCTCGCGCTCGGATTCGCCGGAGTGCGTCTGTTGCTGCGCGAGAACTCCGGCGACATTCCCCGCATCGGCGAACACGGCGCAGGCATCACGCTCGATCTCAACATCCTCCTTTTCACCCTTGGAATCTCCATCCTCACCGGCCTCCTCTTCGGCCTGCTCCCCGCCATCACCGCATCGCGCGCCAACCTCGCCACTGCCTTGAATGAAAACGGCACAAACGCCGGCATCGGCGTTCGCAGCGGCAGGCTTCGTTCGGCGCTCGTCATTGCGGAAATGGCTATGACCGTCGTACTGATCGTCGGCGCGGCATTGTTGATCCGGACATTCCGCAATCTCCAGGCGGTCGACCCCGGATTCACCATGCACAACGTCATCACCATGTCCATGGCCATCAGCGGCGATCGCTTTCAGAAATCCGCCCCCGTGGCCCAGCTCATCCAGGAAGGTACCGATCGACTCCACGCTGTTACCGGCGTCATCGATGCGGGAGTAAGCAATTGCCTGCCCATGGGTGGCAGCTTCGGAATGTCGTTCGACATAGTCGGACGCCCAAAGGGAACCGAGAGATCGTCAGGGGGCGCCTCTTTCTGCTCCATCTCCTCCGGCTACTTCAACACGCTCAAAATCCCTCTCCTCCGCGGCCGTCTCTTCACCCGGCAGGACAATGCCACCGCCCCAGGCGTTGTCATCATCAACAAGGCTTTTGCCCGGCACTATTGGGCCGATGGCGATCCCCTCAAGGACCAGCTCCTCATAGGTGCCGGCGCTGGCCCCGCCTTCGCCGAGGGCCCGCGCCGGATCATCGCAGTCGTGGGCGACACTCGTGATTTCGGACCCGACAACGATCCAAGCCCGATGATGTTCATCCCCCTCGCGCAAATGCCCGACCTCGAGACCGCCCTCAACTCGCGCGTAGCGCCGCTGCACTGGCTCGTTCGCAGCCAGCCCGATCCGCACACCCTCATCGCGCCCATCTCCACGGCTCTGCGCGAAGCAAGCGGCGGACTTCCCGTCGCGCATGTTCGCACCATGCAGGAACTCGAAGCGGAGAACATCGCCCGCCAGCGGCTCAACATGCTGCTGCTCACCATCTTCGGCTGCGCAGCGCTGCTCATGGCCGCCATCGGCGTTTACGGCGTCATGTCCTTCTCCGTCCAGCAGCGCACCCAGGAACTGGGCGTCCGCATGGCCCTCGGAGCCCAGGCCTCGAACCTTCGCAACATGGTCATCGGCCAGGGAATGATGCTCACGCTCATTGGCTTGGTCATCGGAGGTGGCGGCGCTTGGTGGCTCACCCGTTTTCTGGCCAGCTTCCTCTTCGGCGTCAAGCCGCTCGACCCCATTTCATTCATCGCAACGCCGCTGCTGTTGACCGTCGTGGCCCTGTTCTCAATCTGGGCGCCGGCTATGAGGGCTACTCGGGTTGACCCCATGACCGCGCTGCGGGTGCAATAACCCGTTCTGCGATTCTGACCGGAGATAACCATCGACGCCCGGCGCCGAAGGCGCAGCTGGCTGCGCCGCAGGTGCCGCAGTTGGCCGCGCCGCAGGTGCAAACGAAAACGCCAGAAGCCTTGCGGCCTCTGGCGCTTCCCGGGTGCCTCGTATCTCTTCGGATCAAACACTGTCCGGCATAACCAGACGATGAATCTTCAGCCATGCTCCTGCCTCATCTCCGCGCCTTGAGTCTGGCCCGTGCCCTTCGGCGAAGGTTGCGCGCGGCGAACCGCGAACCGTCCTCGTCATCCGGCACGCACCGTTCCCTTAGCGGAGGAAGCTGCCTCTCGCGATCGTGCCTGTGCCTCGGTCTCGTCCGCGTGAGCGGCCTTCGACCTCCGCGCCTGCATCGGCGCTCGCTGCAACTCCTCTTGCCAAACCGGAGACGTGCCTTCAATTCCACCGGGAGTCTGCCTTCCGACTTCCCCCCGGCCTTCTTGAATGCCGTCCCTCCGGCTCAGTTGGATTCGCCTTCCCGGCTTCTTCGCCGGCTCGCCCCTTTCGGAGCTTGCCGCCGCTTCTGCCGGTTTTGCGTTTCCATTCGGGCGGGCGTTTCCGTGGTCAGCTTCCTTCGGTTCCCGCCCCAGCGGCAAGCCGCTGTTGCGTTCCCCGCCTTCCACTGGCCACTTTCACGCTGCCCAAGGGAGACAATGCCGGAGCCCATCCGAACTTTGCATCGACCCGCCGTGCCGGGATGCGTACCTGATCTCCTTCGAATCTTCCTTCCGGCGGCTTGCGCACACCGGACGATTTTCCGCTCTCGATCAGAACCTTCATCTTCCTGCGCGGGCAGGAAATGTTCACTTCCAATTCGTTACTGGGCTACCAACTGACGGGACTATGCGCCTGCTCAATCTGTGAATGCAAGTGCAAAAAACGCTGAAATCTGTGGATATCACTATGGTTGGTGCAAAGACTTCCGTCGTGTTTGTGGTGGAGGTGTTTTAGCTGCGTTTTCCCGACTCCAGCGAACCCAACTTCTTCAGTTCCTCTGAAAGCGCGCGATGAAGCTCGCCCACGGTGAAGAACCGTACTCTTGGATCAGACTTCAGCAGCATCATCTCGCAAAGTCGCTCGAACGATTGCTCCGTCCGGTTTGACATGCTTTTCTCCGGTCCATCTTTCGGCTGTGTTCTTAGACTCGTCTCACGTCGGGCGCACACCAGCGCTCCGTATAATAAAGGGCAGGAGACGACCCATGCCTGCGTACGAGTACCAGTGCCGCGAGTGCAGCAGCCATTTCGAGCGGCGGCAGAAGATGTCGGAACCGGAACTCACCTCCTGCCCCTCCTGCGGCGGTGGCGTCAAGCGCCTCATCAGCGGCGGCGCTGGAGCGATCACTCACGGTGCATCCGCCTCCTCTGCGCGCCCTTGCGAAACCACCGGCACATGCGCCATGCCGGCCATGACCGGCTGCGGCTCCGCTTGCGGATGCGCGCACTAGCCGCGCACTGCATCCAGGCTTCTTGTTGTCTCACTTTCCCTGCGGCTCATGCCGCACGCTCTACGCCGTGATTCTCCATCTCCCCGTAAAGGTCGAACCCACATATGGCGACGGTAGCGCACGAACTGTCTTTTGAGCAGAAACTCGATCAACTGGCCCGCGTAGCCATCGAAGTGGGCCTCGGCCTCGCACGTGGGCAGGAACTGGTCATGACCGCGCCTCTCGATGCCGTACCGCTCGCGCGCCGCATTACCGAGCACGCCTACCGCGCCGGCGCATCGTTGGTCACCACCCTCTACAGCGACGATGAAGCCCTCCTCGCCCGTTTTCGCTACGCGCCGGACGAGGCGTTCGACAAGGCCGCCGCATGGCTCTACGACGGCATGGGCACAGCCTATCGCAGCGGCGCCGCTCGCCTCGCCATCACCGGCGCCAGCCCGCAACTGCTCTCCGGCCAGGATCCTGACAAGGTGGGCCGCGCAAACCAGGCCGTCTCACGAGCGTACCGGCCCGCGCTCGAGCTCATCACCCGCCACGAGATCAACTGGACCATCGTGGCCGCGGCCACTCCAGCCTGGGCCGCCGCCATGTTCCCCGACGATCCGCCCGAGACCGCGCTGGCCAAGCTCTGGGACGCGATCTTCCGGACCACCAGGGTCGACGGCGACGATCCCGTCGCCAACTGGAAGGCTCACGACGCCGGCCTGCAGCGCCGCGCCGCCTTCATGAATGAGAAGCGCTACGCCGCCCTGCAATATCGCGGCCCCGGTACCAACTTCCGTCTCGGCCTCGCCGACGACCACCTCTGGATGGGCGGCGGCACCACCGCCGGCAACGGCCTCTATTGCATCCCCAACATGCCCACCGAGGAAATTTTCACCACCCCGCACAAAGACCGTGCCGACGGCACCGTGCGCGCCACCAAGCCGCTCTCCTACCAGGGCACCATGATCGAGGGCATCGAGGTCCGCTTCGAAGCCGGCCGCATCGTCCAGGCCAACGCCACACGCGGCCTTGAAATCCTTGAGAAGCTCATCTCCACCGACGACGGCGCGCGCCGCCTCGGCGAAGTCGCCCTGGTGCCGCATGCCTCGCCCATTGCATCGAGCGGCATGCTTTTTTACAACACGCTCTTCGACGAGAATGCCGCCAGCCACATCGCTCTCGGACAGGCCTACACATCGTGTCTTAAAAATGGCGACAAGCTTACTCCGGAAGAGCTGGCCGCCCGAGGAGCCAACAGCAGCCTGATTCACGTCGACTGGATGATCGGTTCCAGCGACCTCGACATTGACGGCATCACCGCCTCCGGCACCGCCGAGCCCGTGATGCGCAACGGAAACTGGGTCTAGCCGGGAGCAACTCTCTCATGCACATCCTCCGCTCCGCCCTTATCGTCTCGCTCGCTTTCGCGCCGGCCGTCCTCTTCGCGCAGAAAGCGCCCACCACCGCGCCTGCGCCACAAGCTGTGGAGGCGGCGCCCGCGGCCCCAGTCCGCACGGCCTCCGCCATCCTGCAGCCCGCGCTCTCCCAGGCACAGGAGACGCTCTCCACGCTCAAGGTCGACAAGTGGAAGAAAGGAAGCGTGCGCGATGAGGCAAGCGAGAACGTCAGAGCACTGCTCCACGACCTGCAGACCAACATTCCACCCCTGATCACCGCCGCCGACGCCGAACCCGCTTCGCTAAGCCGCGCTATGCCGCTCATCAAGCATCTCGACGCCTTCTACGACGTGTTCCTGCGGGTGGAAGAGGCCTCCCGTGTCTCCGCGCCCAGCGAGCAGATCACCGCCCTCCAGGCCACCATGCTCAGCATCAACCAGGGGCGCATCGCATACGACGATGAGTTGCAGGCCCAGGCCGCCACCCGCGAAAAGCTTGTCTTCGATCTCACATCCGAGCTGCGGACGAAGACCGACGCCGCGGAAAAATCTGCGGAAGACCTCAAAGCCGCCGAAGCCAAGGCTGCTGCCTGCAAGCCCGCCCCGGCCCCCACGCGCCGGCGCAGACACAGCACCGCCGCCAAAAAACCAAGTCCCTCCACACCCAAGCCGCAGTGATTGCGGCCAGTCATAACCCCGCGACTGCGCACCGCTTTGCGCTAGTACCGCTTCACCAGATCCTTTGGAGCCGCGCCCTGTTTGCCGCCCAGCAGCCAGTCCACCGCAGTACGCACATCCTCTTCGCGCGCCTCGCCCATGATCCGCGTCACCATCTGCCCGTCCGCATCCAGAATCACGGTCCCGGGCACAATGTCCCCCAGCCCGAACCCCGCCAACGTGTCCGTGTCCGCGCCCACCCAGCTCTCCGCCGCAACGTGCAGCCGCGCCAGCACTGCGGGAATCTTCGCGCGGTCTTTCGGCGCGTCGATCGAGATCATCACGAACTCCACCGGCTTGCCCGCGTAGCTCTCCGCAAACCCGCTCAGCCGCGGTAGCTCCTCCTGGCACGGGCCGCACCACGTCGCCCAGAAATTCACCACCACCACCTTGCCGCGTAGCCGCGACAGCTTGCGCGATTGCCCGTCGACCGTCTTGAAACCAGGGTCTGGCGCGCGTTTCGCCGCTGCGGACAAAACGCAGCTGGCGCACAGGAAAAGAACGCAGAGGATGCGAAAGGGAAGCCGAACCATGGATCTCCGAATATATCCTTCCGTGCCCTGTTTTCCTCTCCATCCAAAGATGGGCATATCCCTCCACCATCGAGTTCAGGACTTCGTCACTGACATCCTGCTACTTTTCAGGACATCGTCCGCCACTGTCGCTTGCAAGCCGCGAAGGTGGGCGGAATTCCGAGGCCGTTGCACTTCCCTGCAAGGAGAAACACCGCAATGAGAAACATACTGAAGCCGGCCGCTGTGGCCGCCGCACTCCTGCTTTGCACCGCCGCCGTGATGCCCGCCGCCCACGCACAGGGCTGCGTTGCCGCTCACTCCCCGCAGCCGATCATCTCAGGGCTCGATCCCGGGTCGCAGGCCTCCGCCCACCACTCCGCCGGAACCGGATGGCTCCACGGTCTCACCATCACCACGGCCTTCCGCACCTACAGCTCCTACCGCCACTACATCGGCACCGTGTATCAAGAGCAGCGCCAGACCGAGCACTCCGCGGTCGTCAATCACGTCGACCTGTTTGAACTGGACCTGAATTACCAGCTCACACCGCGCCTTAGCGTCATTGCCAGCATCCCGGCCATGGAGGCCACCCGGCACGGCCAGTCAACCGACACGAACTATTACCGTTCGGGCGGCATCGGCGACATCACCGCCGGCGTGCAGACGTGGATCTTCCGCCCGCCGACAGAGAACCACGGCAACATCGCCATCTCGGGGCAGCTCAAGCTCCCCACCGGCATCAACGACGCCAAGGGCACCAAGACCAGTTCCAACGGCAGCACGCAGACTGTGCCGTTCGATGAGTCTATTCAGCCTGGCGACGGCACCTGGGGATTCGCTCTCGCCACCGAGGCTTATCACCCGGTCATCTGGGAGACCACGGCCTACTTCACCGGCTCCTGGCTCTTCAGCCCGCAGGACACCACCGGCGTGGCTACCTTCCGCAAGCAGCCCGGTGAAAACGTCATTTCCGCTACCGACCAGTACCTCTGGCGAGGCGGCTTCTCCCGGCCGGTCACCGGCCTCAAGCCTCTGCGCGGACTCGCCCTGAGCATGGGCGGCCGCATGGAAGGCGTGCCCGTCCGCGATGCCTTCGGCAAAAGCAACGGCTTTCGCCGGCCCGGATATGTCATCTCCATCGAGCCGGGCCTGATGTATTCCCGAGGCGCCTACATGCTCAATGTGAGCGGCCCGTGGGCCATGGAGCGCAACCGCAAGACCAGCGTCACCGACCTGGCGAACGGCATCCATGGCGACGCCGCCTTCGCCGACTACACCATCATCGCTGGCCTCTCGCGCAGCTTCTAACTATTCGTTCTCCGAGTCAAAAGACGCGGGCCGCAGTCCCCATGGACTGCGGCCCGCGTCTTTCTGGAATCCTGCAGAAGTTCTTATCTCATCGCCGGCGCATTCATCTTACTGACCACTCACTTTACCGTCAGCGTCAGCGTCGCATTGTTCGTCGTCGCCGTTACGCCGTTGCTCGATTGCGCCGTCACGGTCAGCTTATAGGTGCCGGACGGGGTAGGCAGGTTGTGCGGCGGCCCGTGGTTGAAATAGTTGTATCGTGGCGCGCAGGCGCTCATGCCCAGTACGCTCACCATCGCCACCAGCCCCATCAGCGACAGCCGGCTCAGCCAGCGCCTCCGACGCGTCGCAAACGCCAATCCACCCAGCGCAAACACTCCAGGCAGCATCACAGCCCAGCTCACCGGGTGCTTCTGCGGCCGGGCCAGCGCGGCCGAGCCTGTCCCCGCTTCCGTCGTCACCGTCAGGGTGCTCTTCACGGCGGCCGTGGCGTTCGGAAGAATCTCCACGTTCTCCGGCGTAAATGTGCACGACGACTGGTCCGGGAAGCCGGAGCACGATAGCGTCACGAACATCGGCGCACTCAGCGCATCGGCATTCACCGGAGTCACGGAAGCCACTACGGTTCCCGACTGTCCCGCGGTCAGCGAGAGCGATGCCGGGTCTACCCCGATCCCGAATCCCGGGGTCGCGCTGGTCTGCGCGGTCACCTGCGACACCGCCGAAACCGATGTCTGGAGCGCATCGTTACCCACGAATACCGCGCGAAGCGCGTGATCGCCCGGAAGCAGCCCGATCGCGATCGTCGCCTGCCCCTCGCCATCGAGCGGTGCACCCGCCACCTGCTGCTTTCCGTCTTCGATTACCACCGCACCCGCCGCTGGCTCTCCGTCCTGCCCCGCCACGCTCACGCGCAGCGTAGCCTCCGTGCGGCCGTCCAGGTCGCGCGTCTCGGCCGAAAGGCGGGTCTGGGTGGTGCGCGGCGTACCCGCGGCCCACCCGGGCATCGCCGCCGTAATTGCCAATGCGGCAATCCCTGAAAGCCGCGCCATGCGGCACAAAGAACGTCTCACGTGCACCTGCTCCAAAACAGAGAAATCGCCGTACGCCTGAACCATGGCAGCTTGGGACTATTGTATCCGGCGGAAGGCAGCGCGGGCGAACCCGCCCAACCTTTTGGACGTCCGCCGCCGCGCAAGGTCGCCTATTCCGCGCGCAGAGCCTGCATCGGATCGAGCAAAGCCGCTCGCCGCGCCGGCACCAGACATGCCAGTACGGCTACGCCCAGCAGAACCACCGTCACGCTCACATATGTCCATGGATCGAGGTGCGAAACTCCGAAAAGCAGCGAAGCAAGCGCCCGCGTGGCGAGCAATGACACTCCCAGACCCGCGGCGATGCCGGTGATCGCCAACGCAAGCCCCTGCCGCACCACAAGCACCAGCAGGTCGCCCCGCGACGCCCCCAGCGCCGCCCTCACCCCGATCTCCCGCGTGCGCTCCGCCACGTTGTTCGCAAGAATGCCATAGATACCGATTGCCGCCAGCACCAGCGCCACCAGGCTGAATGCCTCAAAGAGAATCAGCACAAAACGCCGTTCCGCCACAGACTTGTCCAGCAGCTTCGTCATGGTGGCAATCCGCAGCACCGGCTGAGTGCTATCCACGCTCCAGATC
>Ga0134128_10000886_pt1 | contig 40703 bp, 28 predicted proteins | sample KB31754_FD_96462 | JGI IMG/M metagenome (GOLD analysis project Ga0134128, IMG submission 96462) | Terrestrial soil microbial communities with excess Nitrogen fertilizer from Kellogg Biological Station, Michigan, USA - KB3-175-4 | ecosystem: Environmental > Terrestrial > Soil > Unclassified ...
AAAAGCCGGCAAATTGTAAGCCGTAAACGTCAGCGCACCCGAGTTCACCGACGTAGCACTCACCTTGAATACCGTAGTCGTACCGTAACGCGCCTGCTCACCCGCCGGCAGCTTGCTGATCACAGGCAGCACATCCGGCGTCCCCGCCGAGACCGTAGCGGAATAACCGGAATTACCCGCTACCCCCGTGGCCACTATCTTGTAATAGTAGGTTGTGTTGGCGAACAATGCGGTATCGGTAAAGGTCGTCGTCCCTGCCGCTGCCGTGGTAAAGGCCATAAAATGCACCGTGTCGCCGATACTCCGGTAAAGCTGATAACCGGTAACCGTAGCCGAACTATCCGTCCAGGAGATACTCACTTTAGAAGACGAAAGCGACGTCGCCGCCACTCCATACGGCGCGAAAGGGATCGCCGGTAACGCTGGTGTCTTCGTCATCGACGCCTTACAATACAACACGGAATCCGGGATGTTCCGCTGGGCGATGCCGGGTCCCTTGTAAGCGACCGCCAACGAATAGCCCCCACCCCCCTGATAATATGTGACATAGATCGGATACCGGCCCGGCGTGAGACTCACCGTGCCCGACCGCTGGGTAGCCCCCTGTGCGAAGTCATTCTTCACCACCAGGTGACTGCTGTCGTACCCGCCGATATATAGGTCGCTGCCATCGTCGGACGTCGTATAGAAGGTATAGGTGCCCGTAGTGGGAATGGTAATAAAGCCCAGGTATTCAAAGGCAAAATTCGTCGTCGTCGTTGCAGGCGATAACGAGAAATTGTTGAGCCGGCCCGTAGACACCGGCGCCAGGGCAGGGAGCCCGGCCAGGTTGGTAAATGTACCCTGGTAATAGTTATAGGCCACCCCGCTTACCGAAGCGCTGTCGAACCCGGAGCTGCCATAAGTGTTCACCGCATCGACCTGGTAGAAATAAGTGGTGGAACCCGATACGCTCGAATCCACAAAGCTCGTCGCATTCGGGCCCGTGGTTCCCACGATGGTCAACGCTCCGCCACTGGCGACAGCACGATAGATCTCGAAACCCGTTTCGTTATTGCTGTTGTCTGTCCAGCCTATGCTTACTTTATTATAAGCCGTAGCCCATGCCGTCACACCCGTGGGCTGCGCCGGAGCCGTACCCGCCGGGGTAAAGCCGGCCGCGAAGGCGCTGGCAGGTACAGCCACGAAAGAGCCATTACTCTGCGGCGTCGACCAGTTCAGAGCCATGGAATACCCGCCACCTGCCTGAAAGTAGGCAATACTAATGGGGTAGACACCCGCTTGCAGCGCAAGCGTAGCGCTGTTGGTTGCCGTAGCGCCCTGCGTCTTGTTGGCGTTCACAATCGGGGTACCCGTATAGCTATAAGGGAAAGTCGTCTGGTTGAGGCTACCCAGCCATACCTGGCTACCGTCATCCGAAACGGTCTGAAAGACATAATTCCCCGTCACCGGTATATGGATAAATCCATTCCACTCGAACGCGAAATTCGTTGTCGCCGTCGCACCCGCGATACTCACACTCGGCATATTGCCTGTAAAGGAAGGCGTCAGTGTGGCGAAATTCGGCATGACACTGGGCGCGGAGCTCAAGCTATAGTAACTGTAATAAAGTCCCGTGTTCACCGTTGCCCCCGAGACCTGGTTGCTATGTACCGACGCATTGCCACTGCCATCCACGGCGACGACAAAGAAGGAATACTCTTGGTTGGACACCAGATCGCTCACGACAAAGGTGGTATCGCCGGCGGTGGTGGCATAACTCTTCGCGCCGTTGACATAGATATAATAACCCGTCACCGCTACATTATCCGTCGCACTGTTCCAGCTCAATGTTACCGACGTGCTCCTAGTAGAAACCGTCCGCAGACTGGCCGGCGCCGCAGGCGGCGTCTTATCGGACTGGGTGATCACCGTGACCTGGTTTGACAAAGGAGCAGCACCCGTACTATCGACGGCCCGCACCACATAATAATATTGCGTATTGGGTTTAAGCCCATTGTCGATGAAATCCACCGTGTCGGCCGGCACCAGCCCCGCAAACGTATAGGGCCCCGTGACATTCGTGGCCCGGTAGACCTCAAAGCCCGTCTCTGGGTTGGCCGGATGCGGATTCCTCGCCCACACCAGCTGCACCTGCGTATACGACAGTGCACTCGCGACCAGGTTGGTAGCGGCACTGGGGGGATTCGGCCCGCCGGCCCCCACCACCCTGAAGGGAGGTGAGAAATTGCTCGAACAACCGTATTGCTGCGTCACACTCACGATGTACTGCCCCGGCTGGGTGACCTTCAACGTACTATGCGTCCCGATCACCGAATCGCTGCCCACCTTTTCCCAGGTAAAGCTGGTATAATTGCTGTCAGGCACGGTAAGCGTCACATAATTCCTGCCATCCGTTGCCGGGAGCACATCGCTCATCAACCCGGAAACGGTTATGGGTGGCGTGACGGTGGGCGCCTTGATCGCGATGACCACCGGCGTAGGCGACCAGTTCGACCAGTACCCATTTCGCTCGACCCGCGCGTCATATGTTCCCACCGAGGTAACGTTGATCGTGTTCGAAGTCGCCCCCGAAATCACCACCCCGTTCTTCCGCCATTGATAAGCCTCGTAACCGGCCACTAAACCAATGGTGACATTAATGGAATCCCCCGGACAGAATTGCGTTCTCCCGAAAAGACACCACGGATTCGAAGCATATTGTGCGTTGATCCACGGCCAGAAAGTCTTCATCGACCAGGTGCTGTCCCAGGTGTCATGCCCTTGCGTCGTCATATCCAACCATGTAAAATGCGCACCCTGGGCCGTCATAGCATTGGTTACCTGTTGCGCCGTATAGGGGGCGGGCGAGCCATCGAGGCCGCCGGTGACCAGCCATATCGGGGTAAATTTATATTTGGACACCGTATCCGCATTGTCCAGGGAAATGGCCACCGAGGACATCGGCAACACCGCCGCCGGATAAGTAGGGGCGCTCTGGTAGAACTGCCAGTCGCCTGCTCCGCCCGCCGAAAGACCGTTGAGGTATACCCTAAAAGGATCCAGCTTGTTGTTCTGGATCATATAGTCCACGATATACTGCTCCGCTACCATTTGGTTGGCTCCCCAGCCTCCGCCCGTTTGCATCACCAGCACATAGCCGTCGAACGTTCCGTTCGACACCGCCGTCTCGAAAACATTGCCGCCGTGATAAAGCGAATATTCATTGTCATACACGGATCCCCCTTCTCCATCACCGTGCATGAAGATGAGGATGGGATAGAGCTTGCCGTCATTGGCCGTGGGGTTATAATCCGGCGGAAAACGCAGCCTGAACTGGTTCCCGTTGTAGATATAACACTTCCAGTTACTCGTATTCCAGCTCATCCGCTTCGTCCGAACCCACCTGGCGATCTGCCCATAAGCAGGGATCGCGGGGGTATCCGCCGGGTTAAAGGTGACCACCGTGTCACTGGGATTCAGGATGCCTTGCGCCTCTGCGGGGTTTTGGACAAAAAGAAAGGTCGTGGCGATCAACAGCCAATAGAAAATCCGTGTAGAATTTTTCATTTTTGAGCGTAATAAATGAGTTTACGAATGCCTTCTCCAATGGCATTAGTCACAGGCGCTTTTAATAAGTATGATCTCTCTAAGGAAAGAAAAAAGCCAGAAGGTTAATCGCAGGAAAGGGAACGAGCAGGTTGTTCGTAGGAAGAAGTCCAAAGATAGCATCAAAATGCTAATCATGCAAGCGCTTCTCCCAAACGGTCATAAAACCGCCATTCCACTGGTATGGGAGGACCTCGGCGAATGCGCAATCCACCCGCTGCAAGACTTTTATTTTCTTGGAGAAAAAGCTAAAGGGGAATACATCCTCGATGAAATTGGTCTTGCCGAAACGCACGATATGAAAGCGGTTCCGGCTCGCCAGATCTTCCAGCGACGACTTAGTAAAAAATTGTATATGAGTGAGGTCATCGGCGCTGCTTTGAACAGTCGTACCCTTATAACCGAACATTGCTTTTACCCGCTGTACAAACGCCCACTGCCAGCTATTCTTTTTTTGCATCGCGATGATCGGCCGGGTGACGAACAGCTCCCTCGGCCCTACCCCATTGGGTACTGTCACGATCAATACACCATTCGTATCGAGGAGCTCATACAACACGCTGAGCAATTTGCCGGGGTCATTGAGATGCTCCAGCACCTCGCTGCAGATCACCGCATGATAACGGTGTCCGTCCGCCACCAGTTGCTCGGCGCTCACCACATCAAAACGAACATTCGGGAATTTATTCAGTTCCCGCGCTCTGGCAATGGCCTTTTCACTTACATCGACGCCTTTAACGTTCAATCCCCTCTCACCCAGGCTACGCGAAATGACGCCGTTCCCACAACCCACGTCCAACACTTCGGCGCCTGCAGGCAGCTTGGCCTCCAATACATCGATAATAAATTTTAGCCGCTTCACATCGGCGAACCGTTCGAATTCCATATGCGATAGTTTTTAGGGTTCTATAACTTTTAAATAGATATCTTCAATTGCTCTCGTCATCGCGGCCGCATCGAAACGCAGCCGGACCGTTTGATACGCTTTTGTCCGCAGCGACTCCCGCAACGCTTTATCAGCTACCAGCCGGGCGATCGCCGCAGCCAGCGCATCCACATCCCCCGACTCTACCATGAGCCCATTCTCGCCATCCTGCAATACTTCCCTGGTGCCATCCACTCGTGTCCCGATCACCGCCTTCCGCATGGCCATCGCCTCCAGCAACCCTATAGGCAATCCCTCCCACAAAGACGGCAATACAAAAATATCGGCGGCATGCAGCACATCGGGAACATCCTGCCGGAACGCCTGGAAACGCACTTTGCCTTGCAATCCCAGTTCTCCGGCCAATGCTACCCCAGCTTCCTTTTCGTCTCCATCGCCTACCATCAGCAGATGTACACCCGTGCCCGCCTCGAGCTGGGTCAACACTTTGGCAAAAGCCCGGATAAGCGCGAGCGGCTGCTTGTGCGCCGTGAACCGGGCAATGAATAAGACAACAATGCTATCCGCCGGGATGCCCAGCTCGCACTTGATATCTTTATAGCTCCGGTCCGGGTCGAACCGCTGCTGATCGATGCCATTGTTGATCACGACGCTGCGGAACTGTGGGATCATCTCCCTGCCACTCTGCTGGTTGCTCGCCGAAACGGAGATATTCATCCGCGACCGCGACGTGAGATACTTCTCCCCGCTGATCCGAAGCCGCCGCACCAGCGAATGTTGATCCTGGTGAAATGACCAGCCATGTATGGTATAGATCACGGGGATCCCCAGCTTCCGGGCCGCCCACAAAACATTGGAACAGGCCCTCGTACCATGGGCATGGATCACATCCGGCGCCTCCGCCTTCAACAGGCGTTTCACCTGCCCCCAGATGCGGATATCGAAAGGCTTCTCGGTATGGATCAGCCGCGTCTCCACTCCCATCTCCTTAAGCCGCTCCATCATGGGACCATCCGTAAACGAAAGAACTACCGGTTCGAACTTATTGCGGTCGAGATTTGCGGTGAGACTCAACAAATGTGACTCCCCGCCGCCTATCTTTCCCTGCCTGATGCATTCCAATACCCGGATCTTCTTGGTCATGCCCGGGCTACTTTAATACCTTCGCGATGGCCCAGCCATCAGGCAATTTTTCGGTGATCTCGATATTGCTGAACTCCTGTCCCTGACGCGCGCCAACGACTTTCGCCCATTTCGCCATCCGGGCGATGCCCTCTTTCAGCGAGATATCCGTAGGTGCACCAAAGACCTCGCGGGCCTTGCTGTGATCTGAATAGGCATGCATCACCTCATTACGGGCATTCAAATGCTTGATATCCGGCTTTACCCCGAATTCGGCGCAAACCACCTTCGCCAGCTCGTTCACCGTATAAGGCTTGTCCGCGCCTACATTGAACACCTGGTTATAGGCCGCGGGAATATTGACACACTTCGCGATAGGGATAGCCACATCATCGATATAGCTAAAGGCCCGGGTCTGCTCGCCATCGCCAAAGACCGTGAGCTGCTTGCCCTGCATGATCTGGTTCATAAAGATGCCGATCACATTCCGGTATTTATCGCCGATGTTCTGGTTCTCACCATATACATTGTGCGGGCGGAAGACCACGTAGTTAAGCCCGAACATCTCGTGGGCAGCGCGCAGATCCAGCTCTACGGCATACTTGCTCACCCCATACGGATCCTCGGGGATCGGCGTCATCGCTTCCGTCATCGGCAGCTGACCCTTGCCATATACCGCAATGCTGGAAGTAAAGACAAAACACTTGACTTTATGCTTCACCGACTCGTTGATCAGATTGATGCTGGCAACCAGGTTGGTCTCATAGTTATACCGCCGGATAAAATGGGATAACCCTTCGGCGGCATAGGCTGCCAGATGATATACAAACGAGAACCGGTACTCATTAAAAAGGTCCGTGATCAGCTCATGATCCGTCACGCTGCCTTTTATAAAATGAGCGCCTTCTGGGATATGATCTTCGAACCCACCACTCAGATCATCCATAGCCACCACATTGAAACCCATGTCCAGGCAATGCCTGACTACGTGTGATCCGATAAATCCGGCTCCCCCAGTCACAAGTACGTTTGTTTTCATGTTTGCTTTATTTTTTTGTGCGTTTTTACAAATTTTTAAGAGGTCTATAATTTTGCAATCCAGCGGTCATACCAAAGCTGGAAGATTAATACTTGCCAAAGCTTCTGGTAGTTGACCTTTTCACCGGCTAAGTACCGGTCTCTCAACGCCACTATCGGCGCGGCATCGAACATCCCGGTGATCCCCAATGCCCGCTCGCTCAGATAATATTTCAGCTGCTCCTTGAGATCGTCCTTGAACCAAACCAGCAAAGGCGCGATAAAAGGCCGTTTTGGCCGTTCCATGAGCTCTCTGGGTATATATTTATGCACCACCTGCTTCAGGAGCCATTTGTTGACCCCATCGCGGATCTTGAACGACGAAGGAAGCTTGGCCAGGAACTCCACAACCCGGTGATCCAGCATCGGCTCCCGCCCTTCCAGCCCCACCGACATCGTAGCCCTGTCCACCTTCACCAGGTTATTATCAACCAGGAAAGTCTTATAATCGATGGCCAGCAACCGGTTGACGATGCCATCGTTCTTTTCCAGCCTGCCGCCATCGTCAAAAAAAGTAGGATAGCGCTCGAAATCCTCGCGGAGGAAAGAAGCGACCTCGCTTTCGGTGATGTACTGACTGATATATTTCACTGCCTGCACCGGGTCCTGGCTCTTCCAGATAAGCTTCATCTTTTCATACCGAGTGGCGAAATTGTATTTTTTGTTGAAATACGGGATATGCTTCGGATTGATCAGCGACATCGTCCCGCTGAGGAGCCCCTGCAAAGCAGCCGGCATCCGGGTGGTATACCGCTCCGCCTGGTTGAACTTGTTGTATCCGCCAAAGATCTCATCACCGCCATCCGCACTCAACGCTACCTTCACCTGCTGACGCGCGAGCTTGCTCACCAGCACCGTCGGCACCGTACTGTTGTCCGCAAAAGGTTCATCATAGATCCATGGCAGCAGATCCAGTACCCCACCCGCCTCTTTGGAGGTAAGATACCATTCCGTGTGATCCGTCCCGAGATAATCCGCGATCTTTTTGGCTTCCGGCGCCTCGTTGAACTCGTCCTCATGGAATCCAATGGTGAACGTCTTTAACCGCTCCGTACGGCCCGTCTGCAAAAGCGCGGCGACACTCGAGCTGTCGTACCCGCCGCTCAGAAAGATTCCCACCGGAACATCGGCTACCATCCTGTACTCATACGCATTCTTCAACAGCTTATCCGTCTCGTCGATCGCCTCCTGATCGCTGACCGCGATCTTGGGTTGGTTATAGGCATCGAAAACGTCCCAGTATTTTATCAGTTCCTGCTGCCGGTTTTTGAGATCCACCACCAGGTAATGGCCGGGTAACACCTTGAACGTATCCCGGAAAATGCTATGCGGCGCAGGGATATAGCTGTATTGCAGGAACAAAGCGAGACTATTGGCATCGATCTTTTTCTCGAAAGCCGGATGCTCGTATAACGCCTTGAGCTCACTGCCGAAAAGCAGGACATCCTCCTTCCGGAAAAAATACAACGGCTTGACACCCGCCCTGTCCCGGATCAGCATCACCTTCTCCTGGATCTTGTCGTACAACGCGATCGCATACATCCCGATGAACTTTTGCACGACCTCCATACCCCAGCAGTGATACCCTTTGAGGATCACCTCCGTATCGGACCATGACGTAAATGTATAACCCTTCTCCTCCAGTTCCTCGCGGATCTCCTTGAAATTATAGATCTCACCGTTGAAATCCACGATGAGATCCCCGAAATGCATGGGCTGATGCCCCAGCGGCGAAAGATCCAAAATGGACAACCTCCGCTGGCCAAAGCCAATGAAAGCCCCGGGGGACTCGTGGAACACACCCGGAGCTTCATACACTTCGTAGCCGGCGTCATCCGGCCCACGGTGCGTCATCGCATCCGTCATGCGCCGGAGCACATCAGGACCCGAATTTTTCCGAAAATCAATAAAACCCGCAATACCACACATCGCAATTAATTAAAAGTGATTGAACGGTTGAAATGCCAAAAAATGCCCCGCCAGAAGCTCCGCAAATGCGCTTTCTGTCCTTTCAGCAGGAAAGTCAGCGTATTCTTGGGAACCGTAATAAAAGTAAACCAGGCAAAAAAGACAAGCAACCCCGCCTTCGGCGCATTCCTGCGCATATAATAAATGCGATTCTTTGTATGGTAAAAGGTTTTAAAAGCGCTCGCTTTTCCCGTCGACATCGACTCCTTGTGATAGATCAGTGACTTAGGCTGATAATATACTTTATACCCCTTGCGCTTGATCTGATCGCACCAGTCGAACTCTTCATAATAAATAAAAAAGTCCTCGGGCAAACCACCCACCTCGTCGATGATCTTCCTCGGCACCATCATCCCGCCGCCATGCGCATAATTCGTCACCTTGATATCGTTGTATTGCCCCTCATCCTTCTCACGGCAGCCTATCATCCCGTTCCGGCCGGTAAACATGTTCACCGTATTGTAACCGGCATATTCGATGGTTCCTTTGTGGAAGAAATAATGAAATTTCGGGCTTACGATACCGGCATCGGGATACTGGGCGAAGATCTCCAACAACCCTTCCAACAATCCGGGTGTAAACTCGGTGTCATTGTTGACGATAAAAAGATAGTCCCCGGTCGCCGCCTTGATACCAACATTATTCCCCCCCGTAAAACCAAGATTCTTGGGGTTCCGGATCAGCTTGATAGCGGGATATACAGCCGTTAAGACAGCGGTGGGATCTTCCCGGGACCCGTTGTCAACGACGATAACTTCGATATTTTTATAGGTATTTTGCTCGTTGATAGAGCGGAGGAAATCAACGGTTACCTCAGTGGTGTTCCAAGTGAGCGCAACAATCGAGATTAAAGGGTTATCCTTCAACATGTTAGGTTCATTTTGAGAAAAATACGATCAAACAAGCCAAGTCGAACTCGGACGCGACGCTAAGATACTCTATACATTTTCCTTTTGCAACAACGCGGAAGGCGTATTCGCTATTATCCAGAAATCGGTCGCGAAACTGCAATTGGCGGCGTAATCAATGTCGATATTGATCCGCTCTTCTACCGACATGTCCTTGTTTCCCCTCTTCTTGATCTGCCAGAGACCCGTGATCCCCGCGGGCGCCATAAAGCGGGCGGCATAATCATCCGTAGTCAATGTGGCCGCCTCATACAAGGGCAAAGGCCGGTTGCCTACCAGGGACATATCGCCCAGGAAAACATTCAAAAGCTGGGGTAATTCGTCGAGCGACGTATTCCTCAGAAAGCGGCCGACACGCGTGATACGTGGATCGTTGTTGATCTTGAAGAACACCGGGCCTGCGGTTGCTGTCGTATACTGGTTGAGATGCTTGAGGGCGGCGATCTTTTGATCGGCATCCTTGTACATCGTCCGGAATTTGTAAAAATTGAAGATGCGGTATCCCCGTCCTGCCCGCTTGGAGATATAGAAAATGGGCCCGCCGGACTCCAATTTAACGGCTACCGCGATCAGCATAAAAAGCGGCGAAAGAACCAGCAGTCCAACGGACGAGATCAGAATATCGAAGGCCCGTTTGCTGGGCGGAGCGCCCGCACGACGATACCTTAAATTGTCTTCGGCCAGCCGGGCAGCAGCAATCGCCGCCTTGGCCTTGACCTTGCGCAGGAACTGGAATTTCTGCTTGAGGTCCCGGTCCTCGCATTGATCCATGAACAGGAGCTCATCCACGCGGACGCTCTTTTTACATAAGGATAGCTCCTTCTCCTGAAGATTGCTCCCCTCAAGTACGAAAGAAATGGAATTCAAAACGGGGTGCTGGCGAAGGAAATTAGTGAACTTCCGGATCCCATCCAGCCCAAAACCTGCTTCACAGATAATAATTTCAGGGATCTCATCGGCTGATGAATCTACACGGCGGAGCAGCTCATTTCTGGCATGCTCCAGCTTGTCGGCCACGTAGGCCTTGTTGTAGATACGAATCAACCTGGCAATAAAAGCGGTGTTCTTCCCAATATAACATAATCCGCTATACTGATATTCGCCCGTGATGGGCATTGAATAAGTTCTAAAGGTAAAAGGCGTGATGATCCTTTTTCCCTTTCCTACAGTCTGGGGCTGAAATAGTAAATCCATACAACAGCTTACTTTACGGTTTCATAAATACGGTGGTTCAGATACACACTGGTTCACATGTTCAGGCAATCGGTATAAGAGTCTGGGTTCGGCATTTTGTTTAATCGACTAGCGACGCTACGAGGTCATTGATCGATTCCATGAGCTCGACGGGATTGAAAGGTTTCAGAAAATAACGCACTACCCCATACTCCGCGCATCTGTTCTCTGTCTCCCGCTGGTCAAGTCCAGAAAGTACTACTACGGGGATACCCCCATGCAGTCCACTGGTCGAAAGCTGTTTAACGAATTCCCAATTTTCCATGTCCGGCAATTGGGGATCTGCTATGATCAGGTCAGGCTGTGTTCTATTTGAAAGATAATACATCGCCGAATAACCATCCGGCACCGTGATCACTTGATAATCTCTTCCTAAAACCGTCTGCAACAAAAATCTGATCGCCTTACTATCATCTACAGCCAGAATGTGCTTTTTCATTACCAAAAATCATTTTAGGGTGTTAAGTTGACACTTAATTTTTCCAGGATTGCGAAATGGAAATGAATAGCTAAACACTAGGTATTGGCGTAAAACTTTTCAGTCGAAAAGTTGGCTTTACCAAATAGTGACGTGGATTATAATAAAAGCGCGTACAATGAGAAAAAAAAAGAGGAATTTCAAGGATTAGTGGGTCAACTCAGAGATTCATGTAAGAGTTAAATTGCCGACTATTCAGAGGATTTGAACATGGCAGGCATTATTAGTGGCATAAAAATACAGTATTTTTTTAATTATTCAAATAAATCCAGGACTATTTTTAGAACCCAGGCGCAAATTGGGAACTTTTCCCTAATCTTCAAATACCCATAAGAGGGTATTTTTAGAATTTCACCAAAATCACGTACTAACACTTCCATTGCTCCGTATTTATACCCCTACAAAACCAGTGGATTGAACTCCGAAGTCGCCAGCCTTCCAGGTGGCAAACCATTCAGCCAATTCTGCAGCTCATACTCCTGTGCCGGATGCACCGGTCTCGCTACTCTAGCTCCATCGGCCATATACGTGATCGTCATGATCTCTCTGCGCTTATCCGATAGATTAGCCGACGTATGATGTATTGTGTTGCCATAGTGCCAGCTCGCATCTCCCGCACGCATACCCGCTGCACGGCTCAGGGGAAACTGATGCTCCCGGATATACTTCCGGTAAGATCCATCCGGCTCCGAAGAAAGCTTAGGGTCCATGATCGTCCCATGCTTATGCGAACCACTGGCGAATACGAACATCCCCATCTCGATACTCTGATCCACGAGCGCGATCGCTACCGTAATCGTATCCGCAGTATCCAACGGCCAGTAATATTGGTCCTGGTGCCAATATGTCGCCTTTCCTCCTGCGTCCTTGAAAAGCGCATGATCATGATAGATACGCACATTCGAGACACCCAGCAGGTCCGCCGCCACTTTGGCCAGGCGTTTCGACAATACCAGCTGACGGACCCCCTCGTCCACTCTCCACAGATTCACGAGCTGGCCGAAATTCCTGCCATAGATACCTCGCTCCGGCATCTTCCGCTTTTCCTTGCTCTGACGCTTCGCTGCTTCTACCACCTGCAAACGATAAACGCCGACCTCTGATGTTGTTAGCAAACCGCGTACCAGCAGGTGCCCGTTATCCCGGAACTCATCCCGCTGGGCAGTAGAGATACCAAGGAAATTATCCAATCGCGCTAGTGATTTTACGCTGGTGTGTTGCATTGATTCCGCAAGTTAAAAAAATTGTAGAAAAATCCCACATCGGCGCCTCAGGTCTTCCCCGTACAGCAAGGTTAATGCACGCCGTTTCCATTGCCATCCCGCCTTTTCAACTTTCTTTCTCTTACAACAGATCTGAATCCTATAAGAAAAAACTTTACTTTTCTCCCGCTGCCGGCATGTCTTTTCCTCTCCCCGCCGCTCCTGGCACAACAACCCGAAGCCTTTAAATTCAACGGACTAACTATATCGTCGGCCAGGACCCCATCGATGCCAGCGGTGAATTCACCATCGAATTCTGGGGCTAGATACCCGCCCCCGACGGCCAGGCCCATCAGCTGATCGCCGGTCAATCTACCACACTCTCCTCGAACTTCGCTACACTCGTGGGGAACAAGGGCCCCGGCGCCAATAACATCCGCAGCTTTCCGGCGGCATGGCACAAATCTCGGCGTTGCCATACGGCATCTATTTCGTGCGCATGGCAACCAATACCGGGCCTTTGGTGACCCAAATACTACGCTAATACTACTCTAAATAAAAAAAGAGGCCCTCGTGGGCCTTTTTTTATTGCAACACGGGATCCCAGTCCTTCCATACCACATCATAACCCTGCCGCCGGATCATCATTGCGATCTCCGCCGGGCTCCGGTCGTCATGGATCTCGAACTGCTCCAACGATTCGGGGTCTACCGCATACCCGCCGGGATTCGTCCGCGAACCCGCACTCATCGCCGTAACGCCCAGCAGCACCGCATGATCCCGGAATACGGGGCTTTCCCGCGTCGACAACGACAGCTCCACCTCCTCATCCACTAAGCGGTACGCACAAATGAGCTGGATCAGCTCCCGGTCCGTTTGCCCGACCTTAGGCTGCAGCCCACCCATATAAGGTCTCAGCCTTGGAAAGGACAGCGAATATTTACTCTTCCAGTATTTCTGCTCCAGATACCGGAGATGCAGGGCCGTAAACCAACTGTCCGTTCGCCAGTCTTCCAACCCGATCAACACCCCCAGCCCCATCTTGTGCATCCCCGCCTCCCCCAGCCGGTCCGGCGTTCCGAGCCGGAAGCCAAAATTCGATTTCCGCCCCTTCGGATGATGCAACTTATAATCGGCGACACAGTAGGTCTCCTGGTAGACCAGCACCGTATTCAGTCCATGTTCCATCAACAGCCGGTATTCCGCCGTTTCGAGCGGCTGCACTTCCATCGAGAGATGCGCGAAATGCGGCCCCAGCACATCCAGGGCCTTCGCTAAATAATCCACTCCCACGGTCACACTGGCCTCGCCGCTCACCAGTAACACATGCTCATAACCCATCGCCTTGATGGCCGCAACCTCCACGAGCAGCTCGCCGGCGCTCAGGGTCCGCCGCCGTATCTTGTTATCATAGCTGAACCCGCAATAGGTACAGATATTCTGACACTCGTTGCTGAGATACAACGGCACATAGAGCTGCATCACCTTTCCGAAACGCCGTTGCGTCAACCGGTGGCTCTGCTGTGCCATCTCCTCCAAATACGGCGCCGCCGCCGGCGACACCAACGCCTTGAAATCCTCCAGGTCGCGCCGCGTGCGCCCCAGTGCCCGCTCGACATCCGCGGTCGTCTTACTGTAAATGCTCTGCCGGACAGCCGCCCAGCTATATTGCTCAAATATTTCGGAAAACATCGCTTGAAGTTTTTATTCTCGCCGCCCCGGCCGGGACGTTGCCTGATTTTTCTAATCGAGAAATGCCGTCAGCGGACTGCTTGCCACCGCCGGCGCCGGCCCAGGTCCCGCAATCGCCGGCAACCGCGCCTCGAAAGCCATCCTCCCGCTCTCCACCGCCATACGGAACGCCCGCGCCATCTGCACCGGATCACCACTGGCCGCGATCGCCGTATTCACCAACACCGCATCCGCTCCCATCTCCATGGCCCGCACCGCATCACTGGGCGCGCCGATACCCGCATCGACGATGACCGGCACCAGGCTTTGTGCGATAATGATCTCCAGAAAATCTGCCGTCTTCAACCCTTTGTTGCTGCCTATCGGCGATCCTAACGGCATCACCGCAGCGACCCCCACCTCTTCCAGCCGTTTGCAAAGCACCGGATCGGCATGCACATACGGCAACACTACAAAGCCCCGCCTGACCAGCTCCTCCGCCGCCGTCAGCGTCTCCACCGGATCAGGCATCAGCCAGCGCGGATCGGGATGGATCTCGAGCTTGAGCCAGTTAGTCTCCAGGGCCTCCCGCGCCAGCTCAGCCGCAAAAATGGCCTCGCGGGCATTACGCACACCCGACGTGTTCGGCAACAAATGCAGCTGCGGGTGCCGCAAGTGTTCCAGCAAGCCCTTGGCCGCTTCCCCCAATTCCACCCGGCGCAAGGCCACCGTCACTAACTCGCTGCCGCTCGCCAGCAAGGCCTCCTCCATCAGGGAAAGCGACCCGAATTTCCCCGTGCCCGTGAACAGCCGGGAGCCAAATTGTCTATCCGCTATCGTTAACATATCACATTTTGTTTTAGCTCGTTTACCATCCCCCGCCGGTCCTCCGCATGCACCAGCATCCCCGAAAAAGCGACGCCATGCAACCCCGCCTCCTGCAAAGCCGGGGCATCTTCCTTGCCGATACCGCCGATCGCCACCACCGGAATAGTGATCCCCTCCCGGTGTAGCTGATCCATGATGCGCTGATAACCGCCCAGCCCCAGCACCGGGCACAGGTTCTTTTTCGTAGTCGTATACCGGTAGGGTCCCAGTCCGATGTAATCGGCCCCCTGCCGGCAATGTTCGCGAATGTCCTCCAGCGTATTGGCTGTACCGCCGATGATCCTGCCGGGGCCCAGCACCCGCCGCGCCAGCCCTACACCCATATCCTCCTTACCCAAATGAACCCCGGTCGCACCCACCGCAGCCGCGATATGTACCCGATCATTGATCGAAAAAGTACAGCCATACGCATCGCAGATCTTCTTCGCCGCAACCGCAACCTCCCGCATCTCGTCGTCGGAGGCCAGCTTCATTCGCAGCTGGATCCACCGGATCCCCGCGGCACAGGCGGCCTCGACTTGCGCTATATGCCCAATGTGAGCTTCATCCATTGTCAAAAAATACAATCGTTCCAACGATGCCATCCTAATAGACTTTTATTGCTGGTTAAAAATTCCGCCGTATACTGCTTGGCCCGCAAGGCCGCCGCCGGCAACGCATACCCCAACGCCAGCCCCGCTGCCAGGGCGGAAGCCAACACACAACCCGACCCATGTTTGGAACACACCGTGCCGGCATTTATCACCGACTCCATCACCGTCTCCTCACCCCGGATCCAAAGGATATCGCGGCCCGGAAACCGGGGATTGTGCCCCCCCTTGAGGTAAATCGAGCTGCCCTTGCGGCTGAGCTCGCGGCATCGATCTTCCACCTCTCCGCCGGGATACAAGCAGCCTACCTCCTCCCAATTCGGCGTCAGCACAAAACTTTCCGCCACCAGCTCCTCCCAGGCGAGCCATTCGACCGAATCGCTCCCCGACGCGGCTCCATGCCCCGCGCCTGACAGCGCTCCGCCCCCCACAGCTCCATGCCCGGCGGCTTCGACCACCCCGGCCCAAAAGGTCGCACCACTGCTCGCCTTGATCACGGGATCCAACACCACCCTGGCCCTGGGATTGCACTTTCGCACATGCCGGATGATAGCCGCCGCGGAAGACATCGACGCCGTAATCCCCATTTTGATCCAGTCAAAAGCAGCGGACGCAAAACACACATCGATCTGCTCCAGCACATCGGCCTCCGGCATCCAGTCGATACGCCGGATCTCGCGTTCGTTCTGATACGTCATCGCCGTACAGACCCCATATCCGTATACACCATTTGCCTCGAGTGTCTTGATATCGGCAAGCACCCCCGCCCCACCGCTCTGATCATATCCGGCGATCACCAATACCTTTGGGCGGCCTTCACTCATAGCCTATGATTTTTTGTAATTGTTCCAACCGCCTGACCTCCTTGCCGCGTTCCTCCCAGATCCAACCCAGCATCGCTGCCCCCTTCCAGCCCTGTTCCACCATCAGTCCGATGGTCTCGCCGCTCACGCCACCCAATCCCACTGGCAAACAAGGCAGCCTCCCCTCCGGCTGTTTCAACAACCCGGCGTTGGCGGGATACCCGCGTTTCGAGATGCTGTCGAACAAAGGGCTTATGAACGCATAGGCCAGACCATCAGGCAGGCGGCTAAATTCCTCCCAGCCATGCACGGAAGTAGAACGTAGCAACCCATCGCCATCCACGGCCGGCCCGCCACCGCTGTATCCCAGCCCATCCGTATACCCCACGGCGCCATGTACATTCGGCGCGCCATAACGCAGGGCCAGCTCGCGGCTTCGGGGTCCATGCAGCACCAGCCGCTCCCCCCACCGCGGCGCCAGTCGGGCCACCAGCATTTCCAGTTCATCCGCGGCAGCCTCGGGTTTCCGCAGATGCAGCCTCCCTAGCCCTGCCGCAAGCAGGGCTTCCATACAGTCCGCCTCGCCGGGAAATGGTCCCGGCCGGCTTAACACGGTTAATAAAAAGTTGCTCATAAAGAGTCGCCCATGGCGTCTATAAATATATCTCCGATCCGGCCTGTTTGAATTCCTCGGCCTTCTCCTGCATGCCCGTTTCCACCGCTTGCTCCTCCGGGAGCCCCTTCTCACCGGCAAAATGCCGGATCTCCTGCGTAATCTTCATCGAGCAGAAATGCGGTCCGCACATCGAACAAAAATGCGCGATCTTGGCGCCTTCTGCCGGCAGCGTCTCATCATGAAAGCTCCGCGCCGTATCGGGGTCCAACGAAAGATTGAACTGATCCTGCCACCGGAACTCGAACCGCGCCTTGCTTAGCGCATCGTCCCGGTACTGCGCCCCCGGATGCCCCTTGGCCAGATCGGCGGCATGCGCCGCGATCTTATAGGCGATCACCCCGTCCTTCACATCTTTTTTATTCGGCAACCCCAGGTGCTCCTTGGGCGTGACATAACACAACATCGCCGTACCATACCAACCGATCATCGCCGCCCCGATGGCGGAGGTGATATGATCGTAACCCGGCGCAATATCCGTCGTCAGCGGGCCCAGCGTATAGAAAGGCGCTTCTTCGCAAAGCTCCATTTGCTTGTCGACATTCTCTTTGATCAGATGCATGGGGACATGCCCCGGACCTTCGATGATCACCTGGCAATCATGCCGCTTGGCGATCTTCGTGAGCTCTCCCAGTGTCTCCAGCTCTGCGAACTGTGCCGCATCATTGGCATCGGCGATCGACCCCGGGCGCAGCCCATCTCCCAATGAAAACGAGACATCATATGCTCGCATGATCTCGCAGATCTCCTCGAAATGTGTATACAGAAAACTTTCCCGGTGATGCGCAAGGCACCACTTGGCCATAATGGACCCGCCACGCGAAACGATACCCGTGACCCGCCGCGCCGTCAATGGGATATAACGCAAAAGCACACCCGCATGAATGGTGAAATAATCCACCCCCTGCCCGGCCTGCTCGATGAGCGTATCCCGGTAGATCTCCCAGCTGAGTTCTTCCGCCTTACCAGCAACCTTTTCGAGCGCCTGGTAGATCGGGACCGTGCCTACCGGCACCGGGGTATTCCGTATGATCCATTCCCGCGTCTCGTGGATATTGCTGCCGGTGGAAAGATCCATGATCGTATCCGCCCCCCACCTGCAGGCCCAAACCGCCTTCTCCACCTCCTCGGCGATTCCCGAGCTCACCGCCGAGTTGCCGATATTGGCATTGATCTTTACAAGGAAATTCCGCCCGATGATCATCGGCTCCGTCTCGGGATGATTGATATTCGCCGGGATCACCGCCCTGCCCGCGGCAACTTCCGCCCGCACAAATTCGGGGGTGATCCGGCTTTGCGCATTCTTTAGATTTTCACGGATCGCGATATATTCCATCTCCGCCGTCACGATCCCTTTTCGCGCATAATAAAGCTGCGTCACCGCCTCACCGTTCTTTGACCGCGTCCTGTCGCCGCGCCCTTCAACCCAACCCGCTCTAAGCTTCGGCAATCCTTTGTGGATATCGATGTCCGCCGCCGGATCGGTATAAGGTCCGCTGGTATCATAAACCACCACCGGTGCATTGGGCCGCACCGTCTGCGTATAATCATCCCTGGTATCTCCTACGGCGATCTCCCGCATGGCGACGGCTATCGGATGCAATGTCCCCGGGATATAAATCTTCCGGGAAGCAGGGAAAGGATCACGGCTGATGAGCTCGTTCTCCGGCATAACTGCCTTCTTCATATAAATAAAATTTTTTTTATCCTCCCTGCGTCGCCCGGATCACAAAAACCCGGTCGCCTTCCCGCAGCACATATCTCGCCCATTCCTTGCCGGACACCACCTCCTCATTGACGGCAATGGCAATGCCATCCGCCTGCGCAATCTGCAACAAGGGAAGTACATCGACTAGGGTGCCGTGCTCCGGTAACTGAAACTTCTGTTGATTGATCACCACCTCTGTCATAACATCCGGGTTGACGCATGATTGAACTCGTAGAGGTGCTGCAGAATTGCAGAAAAAGAGTAAGTCCGTCTTTTCCCTTCGCCGGTATTAACCGGATCAGGTTCTGAGGGTATCATCTCAGCCCGCATACGCGAGCACCCCTAAAGTGCAAACCAAAGGTAGGGAAAATGAATTATCTCGAACTAATTTTTAACAAAGCACAACCATGTGCCGGCAATTTGCGGCTGATTTCCTTCTTATAGATACCAAGATCCTGCCGCTGCCAAAGATCACGAACCAGCGCCGACCGCCGAAGGCCCAATAGATCGAAACGAACAGCTACATCCTGCGCGCTATCGCTGAGATTGAACAGCCCTGCATACAACGCCCCTCCGCCTGCATCCGAGATCCATACCATCCTGCGCTCCTCCTTGAGCACCTGCCTCGGATGGCTGCCCTCCTGGTTAACGGCCAATACTTCGGGATCGGACAAAAGCCGCTGCTCGATCGACCGGTCTTCGGGAAGATTGCCGCCGATCATCAACGGCGAACGATACAAACACCAAAAGCTGAGATGCGTCTGCAGCTCATCATCGGTGAACCTGCTGTATCGCTCGGGTCCCACGGGCCCGCGTTTCGAGATCTTCCCGATCTGCAACATATCGCAATCAGGCCAATGCCCCGGTCCGCCCACACCCTGCCATCTGGCGGCATAGTCGAACATCTTGAGCATCTCCGGCCAGCTGTCCCAAAAATCATCCGCCATCCGCCACATATTGCCATAGGTCTTCACATGGAATGAATCGGCCAGGGGTGTCTCTCCCGGTGAAAGACTAAGGACGATCGGCCTGCCACATGCCGCGATGGCCTTCCGATACCCCTCTATCTCCGCCGCATGATAAGGCCGCGAAATATCGTCTACCTTGATCAGATCGACACCCCAGCTCGCATACAATGCCAGCAACGAATTGAGATATTCCTGCGAACCCGGCGCTTGCATATTCAACCCATACATGTGATTCATCCAGGTGCAGGTCGACGAAGTGTCGGCGATCTCATCGGCACGGATGCCGTTTGTCCCCATCACCGGGCTATGCGCCCAAACGGCCTGTCGCGGTATTCCCCGCATCACATGAATGCCGAACTTCAACCCCAGCGAATGGACATAATCCGCCAACGGCTTGAACCCATGACCACCGAACGCGCTGGGAAATTTGTCGACATGGGGTTGCAGCCGCCCCCACTCGTCCATCGCCAGCCAGGGCACATAGCTTCCATCGCCCAGCCGCAGCTGATACGGGTTTCCGATCCTGCTCCCCGGCGGGTTATCGTACGCCCAAAGAAAATCGATCACGATATACTTCCAGCCATAACGCGCCAGATGCTGCGCCATATAATCGGCATTGGACCGCACCTCGTCCTCATGGACGGCGGAGCCAAAACAATTATAGCTATTCCAACCCATCGGCGGCGCCATCGCCACCTGCGCATGGACAACACTTACCAGGAGAATAAAGGCTGCAGAGGCTAGGGTTCGCATCGACAATTATTTTAAATCCAGAACAACCACCGACATGGCAGGCAATTCCACTAGCAATCCTGCGCCCTCTTTCCGCGCGCCGGTAAAAATAGCCGGTTTCACCTTATCGGGCATCTCGAAACTGTTGACATCCGTAAATCTGGCCGAGGTCAGTACACGCCCCTGCACCGCGCCAAAGGAGATACCCGGCAGCTCGGTCCGTATGGTGATCTTCTTTGCCGGATCGAGATTGACTAGCGCGACATGCACCACCCCATCGCTGTCCCGCGCCGCGGAAACATTCACGGCAGGGATCTTCCCGCCCCCATATGCATAGTCCGGGCTCTTCACCTGGATCGCCAGGGAACGCGAATCCTGGAATACCTTGTACAAATCGAAAACATGATAAGTCGGCGTAAGCAGCATCTTGTCCTTATCGGTAAGGATCAGCGCCTGTAGCACATTCACCGTTTGAGCAAGATTCGCCATCTTGATCCGGTCCGCATGATTATTGAAGATATTAAGGGTAGTGGCCGCGATCAACGCATCGCGAAGGCTGTTCTGCTGGTACAGAAAGGCCGGATTGGTGCCCGGCTCGGCATCCGTCCAGATGCCCCACTCGTCGACAACCAACGAGATCCTCTTGTTCGGATCGTATTTATCCATGATGGCCGAATGCCCATGCACGATGTCTTCCATCCGTAGACAGGACTTCAATGCCTTGAAATAATCTTCTTCGCCAAAGTTCGTAGCCGAACCCTTGTGCTCCCAGGACCCTACCAGCGTATAATAATGCATCGAGATACCCCAGGTACGCCCCCGGTCGATATGCTTCATCAACGACTCCGTCCAGTGGTAATCATCGCCGTTCGCGCCGCTGGCGATCAATTTCAACGGTGCTCCGGGATAGCTCTTGCAGAACTCAGAATACCGGTTGTACAGGTCCGAATAGTACTCCGGCGTCATGCTCCCGCCACAACCCCAGCTCTCATTACCTACCCCCCAAAAGGAAACATCATACGGCTGGGGATGACCGTTCTGCCTCCTCATATCCGCCAACGTACTCTTTCCACTGAAATTCAAATACTCCAACCAGTTCTCCATCTCCTCGGGAGTACCCGTGCCCACATTCCCGGCGATATAGGGCTGACATCCCAGGAGCTCGCAAAGCTGCAAAAACTCATGGGTTCCGAAACTATTGTCCTCCGATACCATCCCCCAGGTGGTGTTCACCGTTTGCTTCCGCTGCTCCCTTGGCCCGATGCCGTCCCGCCAGTGATATTGGTCGGCATAACACCCACCCGGCCACCTGAGCACCGGAACTCTGATCTTCCTCAACGCCTCGACCACATCCATCCGGATATGATCGCCCGTCCAGAATCCATCGTAGATACACCTGCCGAGATCCTCGGAGAAATGTCCATAGATATTCCTGCTGATGGTTGGCCCGGAAGTATCCTTGATAGACAAGGTCACCGGCGTCTGGCCAAAAACGCCCGTGGGAATAGCCGCAACTAATAAAACACCAAAAAAAGTTAGGGGATTCATATGATCTTAATCGTTTATGAATCCCCAAGATAAGCGTTTTTTTGACAATTAATAAAATTATACCTTCAATATCTTCACGGTTTGCTGCCGGGACGTGGACAGGATGCGGATATTATATACCCCCGGAGCAAGCGTGGAAAGATCGAGCTGGAATTGATTGACACCCGGTACTTTGGTGAACTTCGTAGTCTGCCGCACCACGCCCAGCGCATCCACCACCTGGATGATCTCATCCCCGGAGGTATTGTCATTCACCTGGATAGTCACCATGCCTCTCACCGGGTTCGGCCAAACCTGCGTCGCCGCTGCGGCGGTGGCTGCGATGGCCACGCTGTCGGCAAAGCTTGCCGCCGTTGCCGTGCTCGCACTGGAAGCCGTGGAGGCCGCGCCCGTGCCCGAAACGAACTGCATCCAATTGATGTTCCAGATATCCCAGGACGTGCTTTGCACCCGGATCGTCTGCAACCCCGGCTGCAATGTCACCGTGGAACTCACCGTCCCCCAGGTCTGGAACCCGCCGGTATTGGGAACATTCACCGTCGACAGCACGTTCCCGCTGGCGTCCAGCATTTCGAAGGAAGCATTGGCGTCAGCCGTGGCGAGGCGGAAATAAACGGTATAAGTCCCATACTGCGCAACATTGACGTAGTAATCCATATAAGTGCCGTTATCGATCCAGCCCACACACTGCCCACCGCCGGCATCCGAGGTCGGCGCCGTGGCGATATTTCCCGTCGCGTCTTCATACGACGCGGCCTCGATAGTACCCGGTATATTGTGCATGCCGCCGGTCAACGTCGAGCTCGTGCCTGCAAATTTAAGCCAGTTGAGGCTCCACGCTTCCTGGGACGTACTCTGTAATGTTAACGTCTGCGATCCCGCCGTCAAATTCACCGTCGTGCTCACCGTGAGCCAGTCCTGCAATCCACCCGTCTCCGGCAATTGCACCGTACACACCACCTGCCCGATGGTATTCTCCAATTTTAGCGAACCACCGGCGCCCGCCGTCGCAACCCGGAAGCTTACCGTATACCAGCCGGATGCCGGGACAGTCACCTGGTATTTCGTCCAGTCCCAATTGCCCATCCCCTTCACATCCTGACCGCTGCCGGCATCCGATGAAGACTCTGCGGTCACCCCGCTGCTCGCGAGCGCATAATTCTCCGCCTGCACGGTCCCGGGAAGGCTATAATAAGTACTGCTTCCTGCCGAAGGGCTCGAAGGACTCGACGGCGACGATGGGCTGGTGGTGGTCGAATCCGCGGGTGGCGGCGTCGCATTCGACGGCGGCGCCGAAGTTCCCTGTGTATACTGTAGCATCCACTGGTAGATATTCATGCCGTTCGATGTATAGCTCGGCGTATAGAATTGCTCCCAGCAGCAATGGCCGCCCGTATAGGTGGTGGAGATCGCCAAACCGGCCGAGATGGCATCGATAAATTGCTGGATCTCGATGGTGTGCACGCCCCACACATCACTCATAGACCCAAAACCCCAATAGTGGATGCCCTTTTTCACGATACTGCCCGCGATCGGCTGCTCCGTCGGCGCGTTCGTAACGGCGCTCATCGGGACCACCGCGGCTACCGGGTGAGTCGTCGTCACGGGATCGTTGCTCCCATCCGTCGAGCCGCAATACTCCTCGACGCCTTCGCCGCCTGCGGATATACCGGTAAGGTACAACCGCGCAGGGTCGGCCCGATAGGTATTATACAGATACGTCAGCACATAATCCAGCTGCGCAGAGGAAGTAGACCAGCCGGTGTTATTTTGCGGCGACACCACAATAAATTTATACGACTTGCCATCCTTGGGATTGACAAAGCTCGATGGCCACTGCCCCTGGGCGATTATATAAGCAGGGCCACCGGCCGAAGAACTATTATAGATTGACGCCGGGTTCGAGCCCCCTTCGCCTACTCCATGCAAAAAGACCAATAGCGGATACTTGGTCGACGTCGCTGTCTTGTAATCATCCGGTAAATGCAGGATCGCCTTCTCGGTAGTACCGCTTCCATCGATAGGCACATTGATAATGGTCTGATCTCCCTGGGCAAAACAAAGTGTGGGAAGGAGAAGAATAAGAAGTAGAAAATGTTTCATGTAGCACTTTTAAAGGATATAATAAATGGAAATTGCAACGGCCAGCCATCCCGGCAATAGCCTGTTTTCCGAATGGAAATAGCACTGCCGGCTCGCCTGAGCAAACGCATACCTCCCGGCGATGCATCGACTCGGCGAACAGTTCATACAATAGGTTTATACCGTAAAGTTTGTTGAACACTAACGTCTGTCAGAACTTCGGCCCGCACCACCGGTGCGGCCCTCATTCGCGCCCTTCGCATTCGCTCGGGCGTGGACAAGCCGCCGCAGGCGGCGTCTAGGGGATCGGGGAGACGTAGGTTAGCATAATAAAATGGACTAAAAACGGAACAATAACCGTGCCGTTTGAGGAAAAAAATCGCCGATGACTGAGAAAAAGTCGCGGCCCGATTATTGCAAGCGCGGTTGGCTAAAAACAGCTACCGGAGCGGGTTACAGCATAATACGCATAATGTATATGCTCCTAAAAATAGTACTCCTGCAAGGCATTATTTCCTGATCTGCCCCGTACCGCGAATCACCCATTTCTCCGTGACCAGCTTCTCCAATGCGAAAGGTCCCCGGGCATGTAATTTCTGTGTAGAGATGCCGATCTCTGCCCCCAGCCCCAGCTCTTCTCCATCCGTGAAGCGGGTGCTGGCATTGGCATAGACCGCCGCGGCATCGACCTCCCGCAGAAAACGCTCGCATTGCTGTTTATTCCGCGAAACAATGGCTTCGGAATGGCGCGTGCCGTGCATCGCAACATGCGCCAACGCCTCGTCGATCCCCTTTACTATTTTCACCGCACACTTCAGGCTCAGGAACTCGCGGTCATAATCCTCCGGCTGCGCTTGCTGCAAATGCGGATACCCCTCGAGCAACCGGAAACCGGCCTCATCCGCAAAGACCTCCACATCATAAGCCGCCAAAGGCGCAGACAGCCGCTTTAGAAAGGTTTTCGCAATGGCCTTATCCACCAATATCGTGTCCATCGAATTACACACGGACGGCCGCGATACCTTGGCATTGACCACGATGGCTACCGCCTTGTCGATATCGGCCTCCTTTTCTACATAGACATGACATACGCCGGCACCTGTCTCGATCACCGGTATCCGGCTATTGGCCCGGACGTACCGGATCAGCGACTCCGAACCACGCGGGATCAACACATCCACCCAACGATCAGCCGTAAACAACGCCTCCACCGTCTCGCGCTCCGACGGCAAAAGACACACACAGTCCACATCGATATCCGCCGACCGCAACGCCTTACGGATGAGCTCCATAGCGGCCTTGTTAGTCTCCTCCGCCTCCTGGCTGCCCTTGAGCACACAGGCATTCCGGCTTCGCATGCAAAGCGCGGCGATATCGAAGGTCACGTTCGGGCGCGACTCATAAATCGCACCGACTACACCCAGCGGCACACTCCTTTTTTCGACCCTAAGACCATTGGCCAGGGTCCGCTTTGCCAACAGCTTACCCGAAGGATCGGGCAGCCGGCTTACCTTCCGGATACTCTGGGCGATAGCCCGTATTCGCTGCTCATTGAGCAACAGCCTGTCCGTCCGCGGATTGTCTGGCTCCTGGCGCGAAAGATCCCTGGCATTGGCCCGCAACAGTGGCCCATGCGCCGTTTCCAATAGATTCGCGAGCGCCTGCAAGGCCTTCTTTATCTGCCCGTCGCCGGCATTCCGTAAATGTACCCCCGCGCCATAAGTCCGCTGGATCAGTGTATGAACATTTTGCATATAGTATCAAAATAAAACGATATCATCCGCATGCGCGGCCACCGTATTCTTGCTCGTCATCCGCGCCGTCACCTCGCCGGCGCTCAGCTTTACCTTGGCGACACCGATGATCTGCTCCTCCTCATCCTTCAGCTGCACGACCTCGCCCGCGACAAATTTCCCCTGTACGCTTCGAATGCCGACGCTCAGCAGGCTTCTCCGCTGTTGCAGAGCCTTCGCCGCCCCCTTATCTATATATAAGCTCCCCAGCGTTATCGACCCGCTGGCCAGCCATTTCTGGCGTGCGCGCAAATTGCTTGGTCTCGGCATAAAGCTCGTTCCCACCTTGCCTGCCAGGGCATCGGCAAAAGGCGTATTGCCCGCCAGCCCGCAAATAACCACCCGGATGCCCAACGAGGAAGCCAGCCGGGTGAACGTAAGCTTCGACAGCATCCCGCCCAACCCCAGGCTGCTCTTGCCGGTTTGCACATAGCCCATGATCCGGGTGTCGACCTTTTCGATCACCGGGATAATATTCTTATCGGCATCCATAAACCCACCCACGCTCGTACAAAGCAGCAAGGCCTCGGCATCGAACCCGATTGCCGTGAGCGTAGCCAGTTCATCGTTGTCGGAAAATTTCAATTCTACATTGCTCACCAGGTCATTCTCGTTCATGATAGGCAGGATGCCGTTCTTCCAGAATTCGGCAAACGTCTCCTTGAGCTGCAGAAAACGGATGCGGTTGCTGAAATGCTGCCGTTCACACAAAGCCTGCGCCACGGGAATAGCATAAGCGGAAAAGTGCCTTTCATAATGCCTGATCAGGATGGGATTACCTACTGCCGCCGCGGCCTTACGCTCCGCCAATGTCCCCTTATATCCGGCAAAAAATCCCCGGCCGCTGCCTACCGCACCACTCGACACCAGGATCACCCGGTAATTCCCGGCCAACGCCGCAATCCCCGCCGCTACCTTCTTGATAGTGGCCTGGACGATCTCCCCCCGCTCATTCGTAAGCACCGCCGTACCTAATTTGATGACCAACACAGGTTTTTGCATGGCCGCAAAGGTATTCAATTTTAACAGTTGGCTATGCCGCCAAGACCGTATTTTAGATAACCCCTTGACTTAGTTCACCTAAACCGTATACTTTTTCATGAAAAACTAGCCGGCGGATATTTCCACTTAAGCCCGCCAACCTCTATCTTTATCCTATGCCCACTGCCTCGCCACAAGGCACTCCAAGCATTGCCTATAGACCACAACTTGACGGTCTCCGCTTCCTCGCCGTTTTCGGGGTGCTCTTTTATCATTATTCTACCTGGCTACGCCGGCTCGAGCTGCCCTTTACCGTGGAAATGGGCACCTTCATCTCGTTTTTCTTTGTCCTCAGCAGTTATCTCATCACCACCATCCTTCTCAGCAACAAGAATAAACACGGCGCCAACGGCAAAACGGCCTACAACTTTCTCCTCCGCCGTACCCTGCGCATCTTCCCAGCCTACTATTTTTATCTGCTGCTGCTCCTGCTGCTGCCCATCGGCGGATGGGAAGTTCGCACACATCCGCTGTCCTATTTTTTCTATCTCTCGAACTTTCGCACCTATGCCGTGCAATACTGGGATATATTGACCTCCCATCTTTGGACCCTGTCCGTAGAAGAACAGTTCTACATCATATGGCTATGGGTCATCCTGCTGATACCCGACCGTTTCCTGCCCCTCACGTTTTATTTGATCATGGTAGCCGGAGTCGTTTTTCGCATCCTCTATTTCATCCTGCATGTCCACTCGGCGGAACAAACCGTACCCATGGTGATCCTCACCCCCTCCTGTATGGACACCTTTGCCTATGGCGGACTCCTCGCCTGGCAACAGTACTATCGCCGAAACAAGATTCCCCTATACAAAAAGATCTTTGCCATCGTCGTTCCCATTTGGATCCTGCTCATCGCCACCCATCAACGGATGCTGCTTTTAGGCTTCGACCGCGCCTTTTGCTCCATTGGAACCGTGATCCTCATCGCCGGCGCCGACAAAGGCTATAAGAACGCCTTCGGCCGCTTCCTTCAGCATCCATGGGTAATCTACCTGGGGAAAATAAGCTATGGCATCTATCTCTACCACCTGCTCCTGCCCTATGTTTTCTGGAAAATATATAACAATATCGCCGGCTGGCTTTTGCAAAAACACCAGATATCGCTGACACCGCTTGCAGTGGTGCTAGTCAATCCGGTAGTAAGCCTGATCTTCTACTTTATCCTTACGGCTATTTTCGCCAGCGTCTCGTGGTATCTGCTGGAACTACCTATCAGTCGGCTTAAACGTTATTTTACGTATACTAGTGCGCCCCGTCCCAGCCGGCTCCCTGATCTGGCCAAACCGGTAACGAATAAGGATCTTTAACGCGATCTTCAACACATAGTAGCAGGTGATCCGGTTGGCACTCATCCTCATCGCTCCGATCGCCTGCCGTAAGGCCTGGCTCGGACTCCTGTACCCATGGTATACCATGTCCGACGTCCGGGCAAAATACAAAGCGAAGTTCCTTCGTGCGAGCTTTTCCATTCGCCGCCGTTTCCCCGGCGGCAGATGCGTTTGCACAATACTGATCACCTTGGAAATATCTTTGATGTTTTCACCCGTTTGAAAACATTCGCTCGAAATGCCGGCCGTATGCATCCGGTAATTCGCCAGTCGCCTGGGGCTATGCACCACCGGGAAGTTCGCCGAGACGCGTACCCACATCTCCCAGTCCTCTCCATACCGCACAGCAAAGAACGACCCCAGCTGCTCATAAACGGCTCGCTTGACCACCATCGCAGGCGGCTGGATCGGCTGCGATTGTCCTACGATATCCATCCAATTCTCCACATACCCCGGCTTCTCGCTTAGTGTGGGATTCGGATAAAGCAGCTCTCCGTCGGCTCTCACCTGATAATAACCGGTAAAGGCAGCACCCGCCTCCGGATAAGCCACGAACAGGTCGGCAACCTCCTCGTAAAATCCCGGCTCCAGGTAATCATCGCCATGTAATAAATGCACCCATTGTCCCCTTGACCGGTTCAGGCAGGTCTCAAAATTCCGCAAACTGCCAACATTCTGCGGCTGCCGAAAATAACCAATTCTCCCTTTGCCGATAGAACACACCAGTCCCTCGACATCGATATCGGTGCTGCAATCGTCTATCACCTCGATTTGCATCAGCTCCGGTCCGGGGTCCTGCATCAGTATGCTGACCAGGGCCTGCGGCAAATAAGCTCCACAGTTGTACACGGGTACCATCACCGACCACAACGGTCGCTCTTGGCAACCATTCAATGATGGCACCGGTGGAGGCGATAGAGGTATACGATCGATAGCCATAGGGTTTCAGTTATTATTGATAATAGTTCTTCCAGTTCCTTAGCCCCTCCTCGTAGCTTCGTCTTTCTTCCGCCGTCCGCACCTGCCTTTTGTGCTTCTTCAGCACGGCGATCGCCATGCGAGCCATCCACGCTCTATCTCCGGATCGGTTCCCTCCATGGATACGATAAGCGGCTATCTTATGCGCATGCCCATAAACCGGCCAATCACGGGCAATACGAAGATTCAAATCGTAGTCTTCACAGGCGCTTACGCCGGGATCAAAAAAATACCGGAAGAACAACTCGCGCCTGTAAAGCACCGTCGCCTCCATCCCGATATAGTTGCCCCTGAGCAACGCCTGATAATTTTCCCCTACCCGCTCCAACGGGACAGGCGCCTCCAAGGGCCAACCCCGCTCATCGATCCTGTCGTAGCCCCCCGATATAAATACCGCATCCGCGTAGTACCCGAAATAATAAAGATTCAATTCCAGGGCATTGGGATACAAAACGTCATCCGCATCCAGAAAATTCACGAAACTCCCCTTGCTGGCAACGACGCCGATATTCCTCGCTACCGATGGCCCTACCCGGTCACTCCGGAAATACCGTACCCCCTCATAGGCCCTGCACACGTCCGCCGTCGAATCCGTCGACCCATCGTCGACCACGATGATCTCCCGATGAGGATAAGTCTGCGCCAGCACACTCTCTATAGCCGCCCCCAGGTAATGCCCATGATTGTAACACGGTATCACCACACTCACCAGCGCCCCCTCCGGCTTTCCTTGCGGCATATCCGGCAAGCCGATCGCCTCTCTTTCCGGCTTGATCCGTTTAATGGATCGGTAATACCACCATCCCGAGAAACAACCCCGGACCTCTATTCCTACCGTAGCTGCCTCTTCATTCCTGTGCCTGATCCATCGCCACCAACGACTCAAGTAATACAAAGGCAATGCCCGATATAATCGCCTGCGGTTACCGGGATGCCCATATCGCTCATTTTGTACGAGCAGGGCGCTCACATGCCCCCGCATATAATAAAAAAGCTGCCGCCTTAACTCCGCCATTGTCTTCCGATGATGATGAAAGACCACCAACTTCGGCAAATACCGGCAATTCCAGCCCTCGGCCAATATCCGGTACCACATCTCGGAATCCCCACTACAACCAGCCGCGCCCACATCCAACCGTTCATCGAACCAGCCCGCCAATAAAAAGACATCCTTGCGAAACGCCATGTTCGCCCCGGCGCCGATATCCCACACAGGCGCGCCAAAAGGCAATTGCGACCTAAACCATGCCTGATCAAAGTCCCGGGGTAAATAACCCTTGTTAAAACCCCAGTATTTTTCGAAAAGATATTGTGATACTGTTTCCAGCCGGCTGGGGATAACTATCCCGGTAACTGCCATCACCAGCGGATCGGCAAATGCTGATTTTATTCCACAAGTCCAGGTCGAAGAGACCTCGACATCATCATCCGTATAAGCCACAATAGCACCTCGCGCCGCCCTTGCCCCCGCATTCCGGGCGATATCCAGTCCCGGCCTCGGCTCGAGCACATAGCGCACATCCGGGAACCGTTTCACCACCCTGGCCGTTCTGTCGTCCCCGGGCGCATTGTCAATGACGATCAACTCAAAATCCTTATCCTCCGACGCCATCAGCGCCCTGATCGCCCTATCCAGATCCTCGGGCCGGTTCCGGGTACATATAACTACGGATAAACTATCTTTTCCGGATGTCTCTGCGGGCTCAATCTTATTCACATGATATTCCAAAACTGGGCCAATTACCTCTCCGATCGCCGCTGCATGCTCCTTTAACGCCGTCCCCGCGGCCCCCACTTCCAACCAATAATGTCCTAACGGTATACCCCTTAACCAAAAGACCAGGTAATAGCTCCCCGGTCCCAGCTCTTTCTCCCCGACCTCCTCCCAGGGTAAATGAAGAATAGTATGCGCCTTGGACTCAGACATAACCATCAGGGTTTAAAGCCTCCAGCGTAACTTTGAAATCCGGCCGGACATAACCGATCCATTTCCCATACCAGGACGTATGCTCCCGGTAATCCGCCACTTCGAAGGCGAGGCAGGATTCGAAATAAAACAGGCGGTGAGTGGTATTGCTCACAAAAACAATGCTGATATAGTACGAACCATCGTTGAGAAAGTTAGCCGGTATCCGGCAGCCGCATTTAACCAAGCCCTTATCCAGGGTCGTCCGTGACGAAGAGACATCAAATACACAATCCCCGGTTAATGCAAAAAGGTGAATGCCCACAATCAGGTCGGAAACGCCGGGCGGCTCATACCAAAATTCGAGCTCCAGCTGCAAAGCCGTCCGGATATCGATGAGCTCTTCAGCCCCGGAATAAGCCGGGATCAGCTCCACCCGCTTGATCCGGATATGGTCGTTACCCGGCGCCAGGGCGGGTTCCGGGTAGAATTGACGTAAAAAATGCACCTGCGAATCCCGCAGATACCGGGCAATCATCCTGTCGGCCGGTCCACCTTCCACCAATACCCCGTGTTCAAGTATATACGCCCGGTGACAAAGATTCCGCAAGGCCTGCATATTATGGCTCACGAACAGCACCGTCCGGCCTTCCTGGCCGGAAACCTCCTTCATCTTCCTTAAACACTTTTGCTGGAACTCTGCATCCCCTACCGATAGCACCTCATCCACGATAAGGATCTCCGGGGTCAGATGCGCTGCAACGGCAAAGGCCAGCCGCACATACATTCCGCTTGAATATCTTTTCACCGGCGTATCGAGAAAAGTTTCCACCCCGGAAAAATCGACAATGGCATCGAACTGCGAATCGATCTCCCTGCGCGTCATCCCCAGCATATGTCCATTCAAATATATATTCTCCCGGCCCGTTAACTCCTGATGAAAACCCGTCCCCACCTCCAGCAGGCTGGCGATCCTGCCTCTTCCCCTGATTCGCCCCTGTGTGGGCTGCGTGATCCGCGAGATGATCTTCAGCAACGTAGACTTCCCAGCGCCGTTCTTCCCGATAAATCCTATTACCTCACCCTCCCCAACCTCGAAGCTCACATCCTTGAGCGCCCAGATATGCGCTTCCCCCTGCGACGAGGCGTCCGCCCTGGCCGACTTCCGGCCAACCGACTTCCACCAATTGCTCCAGTCCTCCCGAAGCCGACCCGAGCCCTGCGTCCCCAACCGATAGTATTTGGAGATGCCCTCCACCTTTATCATTAGCTGACTCATACGATATCATTGACGCTCTCCTCATGCCGTTTGAAAAAAGCGATCCCCATCGCCAGCACCACCAGCACCGCTCCACCGGCCGCCCAAAAATAACCCACGTGATCCACCTCCCGCCGGAAACAAAATACCCGGAAGGCCTCTATCAACGGCGTCATCGGATTCAACCATAAAAAAAAACCGTATTTCCCCGACAACAGCTGGGCAGGGTAAAACACCGGACTGGCGAACATCCATAGCCGGAGGATAAATTGTAAACTATAGTCCAGATCCCTATATCTGGCCGTCAATACACTCAGTAAAAGCCCGACTCCCAGTCCAAACAGCCCGATCCACAAAACCACCACCGGCAGCAAAAGCCAGCCGATACCGGAAGCAGGGACATCTCCCCGGACATAGAAAATACCATATAGTAAAAAGAAAAGCGCCAGCTGCACCAGCATACGCACGCCCTGCGCGAGGACGACACTCAACGGTACCAGCAATCGCGGGAACCATACCTTGCCAAACACCGCCGAATTGTGAATAAAGGTATACATCGTGCCGCTCAGACAATCCGAAAAGAAATTCCAGCAAATGATGCCGGAAAGATAAAAAACCAACGGCGGTATCCCATTGGTAGAAACCTTCACGATGGTTCCGAAGATCACCCAATAGAGCAACATCGTCAGCACCGGCTGCAGGAGTATCCAAAAAGGGCCCAGGATCGTCTGCTGATAATTGGCTAACAGATCACGTCGTACAAGCCGGAACAAAAGGTCTTTGTACTGCGGGATCGCCCCCAGCTCCCACTTGAACCAATGATACCGCGGATCGATCTCCCACTCCCATTCCTCGATTTCGGCCAAATGAAAATAGTTTAAACCGTCAAATTAGCTAAAAAAAAGGCCCTTGAACGCCCTTTTTATATTTTATTTTTTTAATCCGCTCTCCAGCGCCGTCCCTATCGGCACCCCCCACCCCGTAACCCCATCATAACCCGGTCCGGCAGAATACCCGCCGATCGATGCCGTGTCGTTGTTTCCCGAAGTGATATCGCGACAGCCCGTTTGACCCAATGGCTGACCGTTCGCGCCCGCCTGGTACAGCAGCGGGCTTAGAAAACCTACCGGCGCACCCAGGCTGGCATTGAGCCGCGCGATCAGCGACGCCCATAGCGGAGCAGCCGCGCTGGTGCCGCCACTGGCCCCTCCCTGCCCATCGACTACGGTCCAATAGCCTGTATTGGCGCTGGCATCCGCCGCCACATCCGGCACCACCCGCCCCTCGATCGACCCGGGATTGACGCTCTGGACCGGCACCGTCTGCCACGACGGCCGGGGAAAGATCGTACTCACGCCCCCACCCGTGCTCCCCCCATTGTCTTTCCGCAAACCGTCGCCATCTTTCCAGGCCGTCTCCGTAATTTTCCCGGCGGAAGATTCTTTCAAGGTCGTCCCGCCAACCGCCAGAACATAAGGGCTGCTGCTGGGGAAGTCCACGTGCGCATGGCCATCACCGACCTCATCGTCTGAGCCATCGTCTCCGGCCGCCACACAAACCGTGATGCCCAGTAACGCCGCGGCCTGCAGGGAATCGTTGATAGCGCTCTGTGCGCCCGGAGACCACGCACCCGGGGCATCTTCAGCGTACCCCCAGCTGCACGAGATCACCGTAAGCGGATTCGTCTGGTCGTGGATCGCCATGTCGACGACATTGACCCAGCCGCTCTCATCAAAAGAAGAAAAATATACGACGATCGTCGATGCGGGGCAGACACCGGCCACCACTTCTATGTCGAGCATCACCTCCCCTTCCGCCCCATCCTTCGCATTGGTCGGGGTATTGTTGACCGAAACCGTCCTGACCACCGGGACATTGACATTCGCGTCCTTGCAAAAGGTGGACAGATCATCCGGGAAATACCCGCCCCCGAATTCCAGCAAACCCACCGTCTGCCCCTGGCCATTACCCGCCGGAAAAGAATAGATCGTGGCCAGCTCCGCCGGAAAGAACCAGGTTCGGCTCGCCGCGGCCCGTTCGGCAAGATTCAGCGACACCCTTCGTCTGTGGATGGGCCTGCGCTTTACCATCTTTCGGTTATCCAACCCAAAGACCCCTACAACGATCTCCTGCAACTCCACCGGCACCCGCAGATCCCCCTTTCGGCCCCGGTAGTTTCCCTCGCTATGAGAATAATGGAATAACTTCACCTGAAATACCGACTCCCATACTTCCGCCCTCGCCCCGGCCCGAATGCCGCAGCTCACCGCATCCTCCTTCAGCACCTTCGCCCCAAGCCCCGTAAGCACCGTCCGCACCTTATCCATATCCGCCTGGGCGGCCCCATATTGTGTTTCCAGTTCCTGAACGCTCAGCGGCCTCACCGCAGGTTTCCCTACCTCAGGCAGCGCCTTCTTCCGGCGTACCTTGATGGTCAGTTCGATCCACTCGTCCGGATCGGCAACACCCAATACCTTCGCGCCCGGCCGCATCGCCCGCGTGCTGCCCTCCAGGAGCGCATGCGTACCTCCCCCATTCGCCCCGCCGCTTCCATTGCCCCCCGACGATCCGTCGCTCTTCTTTTGGCCTTTTTCTTTCATATGATCAAGTTTTTTGTACCATTGCCTGCCCAAATTCCGTGCTCAATTCACCCCTTCCCCACCTTTGTTTTCCCCAATTTCGCGACTTCGAAGTCATATTCCGGTTTGAATTCTGTCGTCTTTATAAAAGTCATCCCCGCCCCCGCTCACTCCTCCCCGGGCCTGTATTTCTTCTCTACATTCTTCTCCACATCCTCCCGGTAAAAATAGACGTCTTTGAACTGCCCGGTGAGGTACATCGCCGCCTGATCGGAAAAATGTGGCGAAGCCGGATCACTGCTCTCCCCGCCCGTTACAATGGTCCTGGCACTAACGCGCTTCCCGAATTCCACCGCGGCAATAAAGCTATTGCCGGAATAACCATATCTCTTTTGAGTATTGGGCATCACCCGGCTCACAAAAGAAGGCAGCTCGCCAAACATCGAAGCCACCAGCCCTACCGCAACGCTGGGTTTCCGGTCATCATAGGTCTCGACGATCTTCCCCGTCAATCGTTGATAGCGGCACATCTCGCCCCATTCGATCTTCCAGCTTCCATATTGATGACGCAATTCACCTACGACGGCCAGCAGCTCACCCGTCTTTTGCTCTGGCGTCGACCGCAGCACCAGGGAGTCGAACATCCCAACCTGGTTGGAGGCTTCTTCCAGAGTCCTCGGCCGCGGAGCATAGACAAGCATCCGCGTTGCCCATTCCACGGCAAGATTCGTCGCCACACTGTGTACGGCCGAGCGGCGGTCCCATTTCTGCAATACGGCGATGGGCTCCTGTAACATCTTCCGGATACTGTCAGGAGCCTGATTATACGCATCGAAAAGCGCCGGCAGCAAGACATCAAAAGCCGAAAGATAGTGATCATATCCCTTGGCGATGAGACTGTCCAGTGTAAATTCGTTGGCCCCGCTGATCAGCCGGATCGCATTCAAGGAACGGAAATTCTGACCATCCGGCGCCATATAGGCGGGGTAACGGCTACGATCAGGGCTGCTGTTGCCCGACGAGGCATAGGGTGTCGAATTGCAGTTCTGTATCCACCCCGTAGCCGGATTGTAAACATGAACGATCTCATCCAGCGAATGAAGCCCCTTCCATTCCGTGGCGGCAATCGAGCCATCTACCGGCAACGACCAGTTGTAGCTGTTGTCGCGCCGCGGCATGAAATTGCCGTGCCAATAGGCGATATTGCCCTGATCGTCGGCATAGACGGTATTGTTGGTGGTGTTGGCCCGGATATCCATGGCCTGCTTGTATTCGTCGAAGGTATTGGCCTTGGTGATCTGCCAGGCTTCTTCCAGGGCGTCCAGCGAACGGTTGTATTCTTTCAGACTCAGCCATTTCCCATCCCGGCTGGCCATCACCGGCCCATGATGGGTATAATACCCCTTGACCGCAAGGGCCTGCATTGCATCGCCCTTCTTATAATAAACCGTAAATGGTTTCTCCAGCACCGGCCTGGTCTGTCCCTCATAGGTGTACACGAAACCCGTATCCTGCTGCCGCACCTTCTCCGCATATAGATCGGCAACATCGGCATAGCTGGACGTATGCATCCAGCCACAATGAGCGTTGAATCCCTGATAGACAAAGAACTGTCCCCAGGTCACGGTGCCATAGGCATTCAACCCCTCCTCACTGATCAGATGTACCTCCATGCGAAAATAAAAGGGGACATGCGGATTGATATAGAGCTCTGTTGTCCCCGAGGCGGTCCGAAACCCCGAAAGCGCAAATCCATTGGACCCGCGATCGTCATCACCCGGCCAGCCGCCCGGCTCATCGCCAGGTTCATCGGGGGCTTCCGCCTGACGTCCGCCATCCCCGACCGCACCAGCAGCCGGAACGGCCATACCCCTATCCTCCAGCACCATCTTCTCGACATCCGGGATCACCGGCGCGTGACGTATAGCCAGCGGCGGAGGCCCACTGTAAAAGTTCTTTATCTCATCCAGCCTCACCCCGCCCGTACTCGTGGCGGATACGCTGCCATCCGTGAACATCAGCGCATACCAGGGCTCAAAATGTTTTAACGCCAGCGGCTTCGTTTCAGGATGTTTATAAAGATAATAGTTGACACCGTCGGCAAAAGCATCCAACAGCTGATGCATCCATGCAGGGCTGCGATTGTAATCCGCGATGGCCTGCACACTGTCGTAGACTAACCGCATCATCACATCGGTATACAAATAGTTCTCCCCATAAACCTCGGCCTGCCGGCCCAGCATCTCCAGGTAGTTTTTTTCAACACGCGGAAAATCCGTCTGACATTCGGCATACAACAACCCGAATACAACCGCGGCATCCGTTTTGCCATAAATATGCGGGATACCCCATGTGTCCCGAAGGATGGTCACCTGCCTTGCCTCTGTCTCCCAACGCCGCCGCTCCTGAGCAGAAGGCCGGTCAGCGGCATGAGAGACTCCCCCCAATACCTGCAACTGCATAAAGATCATCACAGGGCAAAACAGTAACCCGAGTTTTCTCATACACAGATTATTCATCCCCTAATTTAACGTAATTTTGGATATGACCGGTCCATCCATCACATCCTCCGGCATCACCAGTTTGCCCGTCCAAAAGGTCTCGCCGGATCACCGCTTCGACACCCATGACCTCATCGTCGTGGAAGAGCCCCTCGAGATCGTATTGGAGTACGGTCCCGCCGGCAAACGTATCGAGCAGTCCGTATCCGTGACCATGCGCACCCCCGGTGACGATCTGGAACTCGCCCTTGGCTTCCTTTTCACCGAAGGCATCTTGCCGGCGATCACCGTTTATCCAGCTTCGGAATCAGGCGGTCCCGGCAACGAGGCATCCTCCGAAACCGGCAACGGAGAACCCGGCACCGACGGATCAGGCGACGCCCCCATTGCAAACACCATCCGCGTCAAGCTGCCCCCCCAGGTAACCCCGGATCTCAAAAAGCTGCAACGTCATTTTTATACCAGCTCCAGTTGCGGCGTCTGCGGCAAAATAAGTATCGAGTCCCTCTATTCGGTGCGCCCGGCTCACTTTCGCGAGACTCCCCTGACGATAGACGCCGGAGTGCTCTATCCACTCCCCTACCTGCTTCGGGAAGGACAAAATCTCTTCGATAGCACCGGCGGTCTTCATGCCGCCGGTCTCTTCGACCGCCAGGGCCACCTCCTCGTCGTCAAAGAAGACGTCGGCCGTCACAACGCCCTCGACAAGCTGATCGGTCACGCCCTCCTGGAAGGCAACCTGCCCCTTAACGAGCACATCCTCCTGCTCAGCGGCCGGGCCTGCTTCGAACTGATCCAAAAAGCCGTCATGGCCGGTTTTCCCATCGTAGCCGCCGTTGGCCCCCCTTCCAGCCTCGCCATACAGCTTGCCAAGGAATCCGGTATCACGCTCATCGGCTTTCTGAAGGCACAGCGCTTTAACATCTATTCGGGAGCCCGGCGGATCCTATTGTAAAACAAGCGGGTCCTGCTATAAAACAAAATACTATGAGCAACGAGCCCAATGCCGAAAACCCGGACATCCTTTATAAATTTCATAAAGGCCCCATCAAACATAAAGCAGTTGGCCTCCCCGCCATCATCTCCAGCTTTCGCCATACCTTCTCGCAGGCCGGCATCGCCCGCAGTCTGAAAGCACTGGCCCGCGTCAACCAAAAGGGCGGATTCGACTGCCCCAGCTGCGCCTGGCCCGATCCCGACGATGAACGCTCCGGCATAGCCGAATACTGCGAGAACGGCGCAAAAGCCATAGCTGACGAGATCACCACAAAAAAGCTGACACCGGAATTCTTCGCGAAAAACGCCATCAAAGACCTCGCGGACCAAACCGATAAGGACATCGGCAGCCATGGCCGCATCGCCCAACCCATGTATCTGCCCAAAGGTGCTACCCACTACCAACCGATCTCCTGGGAAGACGCCTTCAGTCGCATCGGCACAGCACTCAACGACCTGGAAAACCCCAATCAGGCAATCTTCTATACAAGCGGCCGGACCAGCAACGAAGCCGCGTTTCTCTACCAGCTCTTCGCCCGGGAATACGGTACCAACAACCTCCCCGACTGTTCGAACATGTGCCACGAATCCAGCGGTGTGGCGCTTACCGAATCCCTAGGTCTGGGCAAAGGTTCCGTCCGGCTCGACGACCTGTATGTCGCCGAGGTCATCGTCATCATGGGACAGAACCCGGGCACCAACGCGCCGCGTATGCTTACCGCCCTGGAAAAGGCCAAACACAACGGCGCCACGATCATCTCTGTCAATCCGCTGCCGGAAACCGGTCTCATGTCCTTCAGAAACCCGCAGCACGTCAAAGGCATCCTCGGCATCGCCACTCCGCTCACCGATCTCTACCTGCCCATAAAGCTCAACGGCGATATGGCCCTCCTGCAGGCAATCGAGCTGCTGCTTTGGCTGGAGGAACAAAAAGCACCGGGCACCGTGTTCGATATCGGCTTCATCCGCGACCATACCGTGGGCTATGGCGAATTCCTCGCCCATTTGAAACAGATCGATCTGTCCGAACTCGCAGAGGCCTGCGGCCTTTCCATTGCGGACATCGGCAAAGCCGCGGCCATCCTAAAAGATAAAAAGAGGATCATTGTCTGTTGGGCAATGGGGCTCACCCAGCACACCAACGCCGTCGACACCATCAAAGAGGTCGCCAACCTGCTGCTGCTTAAAGGCAGTATCGGTAAACCTGGCGCCGGCACCTGCCCCGTTCGTGGCCATAGTAATGTCCAGGGCGACCGCACCGTAGGCATCTGGGAAAAGCCCAAACCCGCCTTTCTCCAATCCCTGGAAAAGGTCTTCGGCTTCCGCCCCCCTTACGAACACGGCTATGACGTCGTCGACTCCATCCGCGCCATGCACGAAGGCAAGGCTTCCGTCTTCTTCGCCATGGGTGGCAATTTCCTCTCCGCTACGCCCGATACTACCTATACCGCCAAGGCGCTCCGCCAGTGCAGTCTCACGGTCCACGTCTCTACAAAGCTCAATCGCAGCCATCTCGTCCACGGCGAAGAAGCCCTTATCCTGCCCTGCCTCGCCCGCAGCGATCGCGACTTCACCGGCGGCTCACAACAGTTTGTCTCCTGCGAGAACAGCATGGGTGTCGTCCAAAGCTCCGAGGGCATCCTCGATCCTGTATCCACCCACCTGATGAGCGAGCCCGCCATCGTCTGTCACCTGGCCAAAGCCACGCTGGGCAAACGACCCCAGGGTTCCGTCGTCAACTGGGACCGCTACCTCGCCAGCTATGACGCCATCCGCGAGGATATCGAAAAGACCATCCCCGGCTTCGAAAGCTACAATCTGCGGGTACGGGAACCCGGTGGTTTCTACCTGCCTAATCCCAACCGCGAAGGCCGCTTTGCTACGCCCGATCAAAAGGCCCACTTCAACGTCGCCAAACTCACACAAATCCCCCTCGAAAGCGGCCAGTTCATGATGATGACCGTCCGCAGCCACGACCAGTTCAACACCACGATCTATGGACTGGACGATAGGTATCGCGGCGTCTACAACGAACGTCGCGTCATCTTCCTTAACGAACAAGACATCGGCGAACAAGGCCTGAAACCGGGTGATGTGGTAGATATCCATAATGATCATGGCGGCATCCGTCGCACCGCCCACCGCTTCATCGTGATCCCCTATCCCATCCCCCGCAGTTGCGCCGCCACCTACTATCC
>Ga0134128_10000888_pt1 | contig 40622 bp, 35 predicted proteins | sample KB31754_FD_96462 | JGI IMG/M metagenome (GOLD analysis project Ga0134128, IMG submission 96462) | Terrestrial soil microbial communities with excess Nitrogen fertilizer from Kellogg Biological Station, Michigan, USA - KB3-175-4 | ecosystem: Environmental > Terrestrial > Soil > Unclassified ...
AGGTGCTCGTGCCCTGCACGCGATACTGCACGTTGCAGCCATTACTGTTCGCGTTCGCGTTGTCCCAGTAGAGGCCCACCGCTTCATACGTGGGCACGGCGCGAACGCCGGTGGAGTCGAGGGTCTGCGCGTGTGCGGAGTGCTGCACGACTACGGCGCCGACGATAAGGGAAGAGGCTGCGATGAGCCCACGTGCGCGGCAAAAGAGCTGTCCTTGCATTCGGTCTGTTCCTGATCTCGGTTGCAACAACGGAACCGATCCTACTGCAAGCGCGATGCCACCACGATTTGTTTATTGGAAATCAGTTACTTGAATCGTTGTTCTGGACCGACGGCGGGAGCGGGCTGTAGCGTGGCTCCGAGCGAACCGGTAGTGTAAGCGCAATTTTCCTGTAGGAAATCCGCCACTTGGGGTGTCGGCGGGCGCCTACGCTGTAGCTGAACGGCGACAAAGCGCGGCGATCCACTGACGCGGATCGTCCGCATCGGCGTTGAGCCGCGATACCGGGGTCCAGGGAGTCGCCCGAGGGCGACGAAAAAAAAGGCGGCCGCGGGGGCCGCCTTTTCGCAAGCTCGAGCGCGGAACGCGCTAGCGTTCGGTCGTCATCCGGTCGTCGACCTTCGCCACGCCGGGGACTCCGCGCGCCACGTCGACGATGTGGTCGCGCATCGGCTGGTCGCGCACCGTGCCTTGCAGGATCACGCACGCGTCGCGAGCGTCGTAAACGGCGACGAGATCGTGCGGAACGTCCGCGACGCGGTCCTGGATGTATTCGAGGACCAGCGCGCCCTCGAGCACGTGGCCATCGGGCCATTGCGGACCGATGGCGAGGTCGGGCTCCCGGTCGGGCGGAATCGCGGGATCGGTGTTCGCCAAGGTGCGCCTCACGCGGGGGCCGCGCCCAGGCCCGAATCGCCGCGCGGCCGCGCCATACGAGCCTCGCCCGAGCCGGATTCGACCTGCGACTTGAGCTTCTGCAGGTCTTCGCTCATCTCGCTCGCGGGGTCGGTGCCGAAGGCCCTCGCCACCGCCTGGCCGATCACGCCGCCCGGCGGGCAGTAGTGCAATTCGACACGCACGCGGGTTCCTTCACCGTCCGGCTCGAAGCGCACGCGTCCGCCGTTGTCCACGGCGCCTTCCACCGAACGCCACGCGAGCTCGCGGTTCTCGCGATCCTCGGTGAGCTGCGCATCCCACTCCACGGGAATGCCCGCCGGTCCATCCACGCTCCAGTGCCAGCGGTTCTCGCCCGTCGGTCGCACCTCGCGCACGTGCGACATCCAGCGCGGGAAGTTCTCGAAGCTCTTCCAGTATGCGTAGACGCGCTCGACCGGCGCATCGACGTGCAGCGTGCGGTCGATCGTAAAGCCGCTGCCCCTCGCGAGCCGGCCGAGCTCCTCGTTCGCCGCCGCGCGCACGAGCAGGCCCAGCCCGGTGAGGCACATGCCGACACCGACGAGCCCGCCGCGGACGTAACCGGACGTCGCGAGGCCCGCGCCGAGCGTGCCCGCGAGCGCGCGCTGCGCGGGCGACCAGCGGGTCCTTTGCCATGGGGCGACACCCGCGCGCGCCCTCGCTGCGATCGCGCCCGCGGCCTCCGCGGCGTCGTTCGCGGCACGGCTCTCGAGCCGCTGCCTTCGCGACTGCAGCCATTGGCTCGTCTCCACCAGCATGCCGTGCGTGCGGTTGGTCGCGTCGCGCAGCACCGCGTCGGTGCCGCGCTGCACCTTGCGCCGCGTGGCGTCGAGCTGGTTCGTGAGGTCGTTGCGGCGCTTGCGTCCGAGCTGCGGATCGAAGAGGTACATCAGCGCGGCGCCGATCCCCAGGTACGCGAGTCCGTTCGTTCGAGCCATGGCGGTTTCCTCCGGTCAGCGGGTACGACCGCCGCGGAGCAGGCGCGTTTCCGCGATGGTCAGGATGGAGCCGCTAGTGCCGGTCGGCTTCGTCGGTCGCGCCGGTGAACGCGCCATTGATCGGCGCCGGCGCCTGGCGCATGCGGGCGGCCGCTTGCTGCGCCTCGAGCTGCGCGCGCTCGAGCTGCTCGCGCGTCTGCAGGTTCGGGTCGGGCACCACGACGACGAGCGGCGGCGTCGCGTTCGCCGGAGGGGCTTGCACCGGCGGCTGCGCGTCCGACGGCCGCGCGTACGCTTCCGGCGGAAGCGTGCGGAAGAGCGATGGATCGTCGCCCGGCGTCGGGGCGAAGAATCCGCTTTGCGCAGCCGGTTGCAACGGAGCCGCCGGCGCGACGGCCTGGGCATGTGCGCCGCCGGCGCAGGCGAGGGCGACGACGAGGAACGGCAAGCGAAGTCCGCGCATGGAGAGCCTCCTTCCACACCGACCAGCTTTCGCGGCGGGGGTTTCCCGCCTCGGCGCGTGCGCGGGCCGCGTACCATGGTCCGGGCGGCGCAGGGGAACCAAGCCCGCGACGCCGCGTCGTCCAGCCACGGGGACCATGGGATCACGATGCCGTTCGCGCCGATCATCACCAGCCTGCTCGACACGGACCTCTACAAGTTCACGATGTGGCAGGTGTTCCTGCACCGCTTCCCGGCGGCGACGGGCGAATACCGCTTCCAGAATCGCGCCGCGTCGACCATGCCGCTCGCCGCGCTGCGCGCGCAGGTCGAGGAGCAGATCGACCACCTGTGCACGCTGCGCTTCACGCCCGACGATCTCGCATACCTGCGCGGGCTTCGCTTCATCAAGAGCGATTTCGCCGATTACCTGGAGCTCTTCCAGTTCCGGCGCCGCTTCGTCCGCGTGGGCGTTTCCGCCGCGGGCGAGCTGGAAGTGGTCGCGCGCGGCCCGCTCATGCACGTGATGTTCTTCGAGATCTTCGTGCTCGCGATCGTCTCGGAGCTGCACTCGCGGGTCCACGACCGGGAGCGCGCGCTCGCCGAGGGCCGCGCGCGCCTCGCGGCGAAGATGGCGGTGTTGCGCGAGTTCGCGCGCGAGCCGGCGCGGCGCAATCCCTATGTGTTCTTCGAGTTCGGCACGCGGCGACGCGCTTCGCGCGCATGGCACGACGAGGTGGTCGCGACGCTCGGGCGCGAGGCGCCGCAATTCTTCCGCGGTACGAGCAACGTCGACATGGCGCGGCGCCACGGCACCACGCCCATCGGCACGATGGCGCACGAGTACCTGCAGGCGTTCCAGGGGTTCGGCTACCGGCTGCGCGACTTCCAGAAGATGGCGCTCGAGACCTGGGTCGCGGAGTATCGCGGCGACCTCGGCATCGCGCTCACCGACGTGGTGGACATGGACGCATTCCTCGCCGATTTCGACCTGTACTTCGCGAAGCTCTTCGACGGGCTGAGGCAGGATTCCGGCGACCCGTTCGCGTGGGGCGAGAAGGCGCTCGCGCATTATGCGAAGCTGCGCGTCGATGCGCAGACGAAGGTGCTCACGTTCTCGGACGCGCTCGACTTCCCGCGCACGCTCGAGCTGTATCGTGCGTTCGCCGACCGCGCGCGGATCGCCTTCGGCATCGGGACGCACCTCACCAACGACATGGGCTTCGAGCACCCGAACATCGTGATGAAGCTCACCGAGTGCAACGGCTTCCCGGTGGCGAAGATCTCCGATGCGCCGGGCAAGGCGAGCTCGGTCGATCCGACCTTCCTGCGCTACCTGCGCCAGGTCTTCGGATTGCCGCCGGAGGCGTAAGCTAGCCGGCGATGAAGATCACCTCCAGCACGTTCGCGCACCAGGGACCGATCCCCACGCTGCACACGTGCGACGGCAAGGACGTCTCGCCGGCGCTCGCATGGACGGAGGTGCCGGCGAACGCGAAGGCGCTCGTGCTCATCGTGGACGATCCGGACGCGCCCGACCCGCGCGCGCCGAAGACGACGTGGGTGCACTGGGTGCTCTACGATCTGCCGCCGGGAGCCGGCCTTCTCGAGGAAGGCGTGGCGGCGACGGCGCTGCCGAAGGGCACGCGCCAGGGCTCGAACGACTGGAAGCGCACCGGCTACGGTGGACCGTGCCCGCCGATCGGCCGCCATCGCTACTTCTTCAAGCTCTATGCGCTCGACACGCTGCTCGGCGACCTCGGGCGCGCGGACAAGGCCGCGGTGGAGAAGGCGATGCGCGGCCATGTGGTCGCCCACGCGGAGCTCGTGGGGACGTACGAGCGCTGACGAAACGAAAAAGGGGTCAGATTACTTTTCCGCCGATCGTCCGCCGGAGCGGACTGCCGGAAAAGTAATCTGACCCCTTTTCCGGATCACGTCGTGGGCAGGATCCGGTCCGGCAGCCAGAGCGAGAGCTGCGGGAAGAAGATCGCCATCATCAGCAGCGCGATGAGGATCACCACGAAGGGCAGCACCTCGCGGTAGATCGCCCCGAGCGGCACCTTGGCGGCGCCCGCGAGCACGAAGAGGTTGAGCCCCACCGGCGGCGTGATGAGCGCGATCTCGATGTTGAAGATCAGCACGATGCCGTAGTGCACCGGGTCGATGCCGAGCTTCATGGCGATGGGCGCGAGGATCGGCGTCGTCATCACGTTGAGCGCCACCGCCTCCATGAACATGCCGAGGATGAACATGATCGCGCTCACCACGATCAGGAACTCCCAGCCGGAGAGCCGGTAGTGCTCGATGAAGCCGAAGATGAGCTGCGGGGCGTTGAGGAACGTGAGCACCTTCGAGAGCAGCACCGCCGCCGCGATGATGGTGAAGATGTTGATGGTGGTGCGCGCGGTCTGCAGCACGATGGGCCAGAGGTCGCGCAGGTGCAGGCTGCGGTAGAAGAGCATGGCGACCACCAGCGAGTAGATCACGCACGCGGTCGAGATCTCGGTCGCGGTGAGCTGGCCGGAATAGAAGCCGTACAGCACGAACACCGGCAGCAGCAGCACCCACACCGAGCGCTTGAACGCCGAGACGCGCGCGGGCCAGCTCGTGATCGCGCCGGTGTCGTCTCGCTTCCAGCCGTAGATATGGCCGCGCGAGGCCACGAACACGAGGAACGCGACGACGTTGATGACGCCGGGCACGATGCCGGCGAAGAACATGCGTCCCACCGAGACGTTCACCATCGAGGCGTAGATCAGCATCGCTATGGACGGCGGGATGAGGATCGCCGTGGCGCCGGAGGCCGCGATGAGGGCGGCCGCGAATCCGGGCCGATAGCCCTCGCGCACCATGCCCACCGTCCCGATCTTGCCGATCGCCGCCGCATCGGCCGCGCTCGAGCCCTGCACGCCGGCGAAGATGCCGGTCGCGATGACGCACGCCCCGCCCATGCCGCCGCGCAGCTTTCCGACGATGGCGCGCGCGAGGTCGAACACGCGGTCGATGAGCCCGCCCGCCGAGAGGAGCTCCGCGGCGAGGAGGAAGAACGGGATCGCGAGCAGCGTGAAGTTCTGCACGCTGCCCGCGAACACGTCCGGGATGAAGGTGATCGGCGCGAGTCCGAGCCAGTAGAGCGTGGCGACGGAGGCGATGATCAACGCGAAGCTGATCGGCATGCCGATCACGATCAGCGCCAGCAGCAGGACGAACGGAAGGGCGATCATGTGCCGGTGTGCTCGAGGTCCTGCGGCCTCTCGCGACGGCCGGGCCGCCAGATGGTCCAGATCTCGACCACGAGGTGCAGGATCGTGAGCGCGAGGCCGATCGGCAGGATCGAGAGGAGCAGCGCTTCGGGCACGTCCCAGAGGTCCTCGTCGGTCGCGTTGATGTCCATCTGCTGGCCGACGATGAGGACCGCCCCCCAGAGGATCAACCCGAACACGATGACCGTGACGAGCGCCGAGATCGTCTCGGCCACCTGCTGCGCGCGCGGGGGCATGCGGCGCAGCACCATGTCGGCGGCGACGTGGCCGTGCTCGGTGACGAGCGCGCCCATGCCGAGGAACGTGAGCCACATGAGCGCGAGCTCGGGAAGCTTGAGGCTCCACTCGCCGGTCGAGGCGCCGGTGTTGCGCTCGACGATGGTGGCGATGGTGATGGCGAGCGCGGCGAGCATCAGCACGCTCGCCACGCCCACCTCGATCCGCGCCAGCCAGCGGATGAAGGCGGGCGCGCCGCCGCCCTCAGGCTGGTGGTTTTCCATGCGGCGGCCTACTTCGACGAGAGGATCGCGTCGACCGTTTCCTTGCCGAACTGCTTGCGCACCTTGTCGTAGGTGGGCGCCAGCGCCTTGCGGAATTGCGCGATCGCCTGCGTGTTCTTCGCCGGATCGCTCACCTTGCCGCCGCCCTTCTTCACCGCCTCCACGAACTTGTCGGTCTCGGACCAGATCTGCTGGTGGTAGCGCGATCCGAGCTTGTGCGCGATCTCGTCCATGATCTTCTGGTCTTCCTTCGGCTGGCTATCGAACCACTTCTTGTTCGCGACCCAGATGTAGGCGCCATAGGAGGGGATGATCATCACGTTGGGCGCCACTTCCACCATCTTCTCGTTCACGAACGCGTCGAAGGTCGTGTAGACCGCGCTGATGGTGCCCTGCTGGAGCGCCGAGTACACCTCGTTCAGCGGGATCTTCGCCGTGGAGGCGCCCATGCCCTTCAGCGCGTCGACCACGACCGGGTGCCCCGAGGTACGCACCACGAGGCCCTTGAAGTCGGAAGGCTTCTCGATCAGCACGTTCTTGGTGCCGATCACGAACGGGCCCTCGTCGAGGAACGTGAGCACGTGGAAGCCCGCCTTCTCGAGGTCCTTGCGCACGACGTCGGCCTTGGAGCCCTCGAGGAACTTCTGGAACTCGTCGGGGTTCGCGAATCCGAACGGGATCTCCATCAAGTCCACGTTCTTGGTGTACGAGGTGTAGGCGCTATTCGGCTCGTTGGTCATCTGCACGTTGCCGAGCTGCACCGCCTGCGCGGCCTTGTTGCCGTCGTAGAGCTGGCCGCCGGGATAGATCGTCGTCTTGTACTTGTTGTTCGTCCTCTTGGCGAGCTCGTCGCCGAACTCCTTGCTGTACTTGCCGCGCAGCGTGTCGATGTTCACCTTGATCGGGAACTTGATCTCGGTCTGGGCGAGCGCGGCGGGCGCGGCGGCCACGAGCGCGGCCGCGGCGGCGACGAGGGCGAGACTGCGGAACTTCATGATGCCTCCTCGGGAATGGATGTCGGGATTCTTGAAGTTGCGCATTCTACTGTGTCCCATGCTACCGTGCGATCGAACCGTCCCGTCCGCGCGCCATGGAACCGAACCTCGAAGAGTTGCGCAACGCGCTGCTGGAGCTGCACCAGGCGATCCTGCAGGCGCAGCGCATCCGCTACGAGCGCGACCACGGCCGCGTGGACTCGCGCGGCGAGCTGCTGCAGCTCGTGGTGCGCCATCCCGAGTTCGGCTGGCTCCGCGCCCTCTCCGCCCTCATCGCCCAGCTCGACGAATGGTCGCAGTCGCAGGCGCAAGGCCGCGCCGAGGAGATCGCGGCCACGGTGCGCGCGCTGAAGACGCTCATCCAGCCCGACGGCACCAACGAGGAATTCACCACGCGCTATTGGGCGCTCCTCGAGGTGACGCCCGAGGCGCTCGTCGCGCACGTGAGGCTCTGGCGGCTCATCGCCGCCGACGGCAGCTAGCGTTCGCGCGGCGGGCGCGCCGAGGTCAGCTCGCGCAGCTCGCCGACGCGCGGATCTCGCGCAGCGGCTTCCAGGGCGCGGCCGAGCGCGGCGCTTTCGCGAACGCGAAGAAGACCTGCACCCGGTCCGTGCCGCACGCGCGCTTCGCGACCTCGACGTTGAGCACGAGATCTTCGGCCCGCGCGAACGCGTTCCAGGTGTGGACCTCCCCGGCATAGGCCTCGGTCCATCCCGCGGGCGCGTCGAGCGGATGCAGCACCACCGCCGTCTGCGGCACCAGCGCCTCGATCTTGCGGCCGATCGCGACGTTGTTCATGAGGCCGTCGAAGTAGACGCCGAGCGCGCGCTCGAGCGCCTCGGGCTCGAGGGGCGCGGGCCGGATGTCCCACAGCGCGACGTAGCTGAAGCCCGCCTCGCCGGAGAACTTCGACCACGCGGGCGAGAAGCGCACCTGCTCCGTGCCCTGGTACGGAAGCGAGGGCGCGAAGGCGAGCGGGAACGGGAACGATTCCTTGCGCCATCCAGCGGGCGCGTCGAGGGCGGCCGCGGCCGGAATCGCGAGCGCGGCGAGAGCGAGGAAGGCGAGCGCCGCGAAGCCGCGGCAGGCGAATGGTCGAACGATCAAGGGCGGTCCTCCGGGCGCGATTATCGCCCAGAGGACCGCTTCGTTCGCTACGGCGTGGCGGACGCGAGCTTGCCGCCGATGCGAACGCGCGTCTCGTTGCCGCTCGCGCGCGTCTCGCGCTCGAGCTCGACCTCGAGCGCGCCGTCGTCGACCTGCAGGCGCGCGCCGGCATAGTCGCCGTTGAACACGTCCTTCGTGCAGCCGCTGGCGCTGATCGTCCCGCTCGCGGACCTTCCACCGGATGCGAGCGAGAGCATGCCGCTGAAGGTGCAGCCGAAGCCGGTTCCGGACAACGTGCCGTCGCTCGCGAGCGTGAGGGAGAGCGCCTGCATCTCGGAGACCTCGGTCGCGTCCGAATCGTCCGCCTCCTGCTCCGCGAAGAACGCGGCCTCGCCTTGCCACGAGCCGACGGCGCTCGCGCTCGCGCCGGGCGCCGGCGGCGGGGTGCCGGTTGCCGAAGCCGACTGCAGCGTGCCCTCGATCTCGACGCGGGTCGATCCTTGCGCATCCTGCGTGGTCCGCTCGAGGTTCACCTCGATCCGCGCGGGGCCGGCCCGCTCCACGTGCACCTGCATGAACGTGCCGTCGAAGAGCGCCTGGTCGCAGCCGGCGAAGGTGAGCTGGCCGCCGAAGCCGTCGTCGTCCTCGCCCGGGTTGGCGGCCTGCAGGTTGCCGGTCACGGTGCAGCCGAAGCCGCTGCCGGTCACCGCGCCGCTCGCCGCGATCGAGAGCGAGAGCGCCTGGTTCACCGCCGTCGGCTCGATCATGTTGCCGGTCGCGAGGTGCTGCTCGGCAACCCACGCCACGGTTCCGGTCCAGTCGCCCGCGACGCCGTCGAAGCTCGGCGGCGTCGTGGGCGCAGGCGGCGACGCCGTCGGGTTCGTGAGGCTCGCCTCGATCGACGCCTCGTTGCCCTCGTCGCCGCGCTGCAGGCGCACCATCAGCATGGAGGCGCCGAAGCGTTCCAGGCGCACCTTGGGATAGTCGCCGTCGAAGGCCGCATCGCTGCAGCCGCTCGCGCTCGCGGTAGCCTGGAAGAACGAGCGGAAGCCGTCGCCCACGTTCACCTGTCCGGTGAAGGTGCAGCCGTTGCCCGTTCCGGAGATCGCGCCGTCGGATCCGATGGTGAGCGAGAGCGCCTCGGTCACGCGCGTTTCCGATGCCGCGGTCTCGACCTTCCAGCTCGCGTTTCCGGTCCAGGTGCCGGCCAGCGCGCCGAAGGAGCTCGTGGTCGCCGGCAGATCGGCATCCGTTCCCGTCGTCGACTTGTCGGCGGCGCAGAACACGACCGCCTCGGGGATCCATTGCCGATCCGCCATGAGTTGCTCGAGCGCGCCGTCGTCGACGAAACGGTGGTTCGATCCCTCGCCGTTCGCGAAGCCGTTGTTGTAGATGCGCGTGATCGCGGTGGTTCCCGCGGGGCATGCGCCGCCCGACGACGGCGTCTCGATGTAGAAGGCCTTTCCTTCGTAGTCCCAGCCGCGCACCGTGCCGGTCGCGGCCTTCTCCTGCGCGGCCTGCGCCTGGAGGCCCGCGCACTCGGAGGCGCTCGCGGTGTAGAAGTGCGAATTGGCGGCGCTCGAATAGAAGCGGCATACCGGGCTCGCATCGGCGGGCGCCGTGGCGGCGCTCGACCATGCCTGGAACGCGCGGCCCGTGCGCAGCCAGCCGGGCCCGGCCGCGCCGGCATCGATGCCGAGCGCTTCGGATGCGCTCGCGGTCACGAAGTAATGGCCGGTGACCTGGTTGTAGAACTCGACCGCCTGGGTGTCGGGCGCGGCGGCGCGGGCCGCGGCGCCCACGACGAGCAGGGCGGCCGCGAGAAGGGTGCTGGTTCGGTGCATTTCCGGAGCCTCCGTGGTTCGATGCGGTCCTCAACCAGCGCAAGGCACAGGCACGAGCCGTGCCAATCGGACTACCAGAGGGGAGACTCCCAGGGGCGGAGGGCGAAAGCGTCGGGCAACGGCGACGTCGCCGCGGCTCCTACGCCAAACTCGTTGATTCGACTACAGCGCGCGCGTCGCCATCCCGAGACGCACGGTTCCCATCGGCGTCATGGCGAACGGGCGGGCGGCTGCGCTGCCGTTGCGGCGCGGCGTATCGCCGCGGCTGGATCGGGGAGGGGCTAGTGCTTCACGGCGTCGCGCCCGGCCGCGCCCATCGACTGCATGCCGGGGTGCGAGACCGAGGCGTTGAGCGCCGTCGCGAGCGCCGCCTCGCCGCCGACGATCGCCGCCCAGTTGAGCTCGATGCCCTTGCGCTTTCCCTTGAGCACCAGCTTGAATCCCTCGGGCGATACCGTGAGCGTGTACTTCTCGCCGTTCACGTCGAGCTCGCGCTTGAACGCGGAGTTGAGCTTCGTGGTCATGGTGTCTTCGCTTCCTCGCGTTCCTGGGTTGTGGGTTGCGGGCCGAGGCCGTCGCGCACGGCTTCCTCCGGAAAGGCGAGCGCGACGCGTACCGGGTGGCCTGCGTGCGCGGGCACGATCGCTCGCGCCGAGCGAGTGACGCCATTGAGCTCGCCCTCGATGCGATAGCGCCCGGGCGCGAGCTTCATGTAGCAGAGCGGGCCCTGCGCGGTCTCGCGCAGCGTCTCGCCGCGCGCCGCGCCGTCGAGCGGGATCACCGAAACGTTCGCCCCCGCCACGTAATCGCCGCGTCCCGCAATGAAGAGCTCGAGGGCGAGGTCGGCGTCGCGCGCTTGCCCGGCGAGCGCCGCGCGCTCCTCGCTGCCGATGCCGCCGCACACGATCGGCCGCGGCTCGGCCCGTGCATGCAGGGAAAGCGCGGCCGCGGCGGCGAGGATCGTCACGGCGAAGGGGGTTCGGGCTCTCATGGACTTGTCGGAAATCGGCGGCGAGTGCGAATCCGGTCGGTAGACTCGGAGCCGGTCGCGAAGATTCCGGCCACGGTCCGTCCGGACGATGGCACCTACGCGGCGAGGAGCTCGCTCACCGTCTCGTCCTCGACCTGCGAGAACTCGCGGTAGAAGCGCGACACCGCGACGAAAGGCTGCGGCACCGCGAGCGTGACCACCTCGTCGGCGAGCGGACGTACACGCTCGAGTCCTTCGCGGGAGGCGACCGGCAGCGCGCATACCAGGCGGCTCGCGCCGCGTGCGCGCAGGAAGCGCAGCGCCGCGGTCATGGTCGAGCCGGTGGCGAGCCCGTCATCGACGACGATCACCGTGCGACCCGCGGGATCGGCGGGCGGGCGTCCATGGCTCCAGCGCAGCCGCTGCTCGCGGATGCGCGCGAGCTGGGCCGCCTTCTCGCGCTCGAGGTACTCGCGGCTCACGGGGGTGTAGTCGAGGTCGGCCGAGAGCTCGAACGTGCCCGACTCGTCGATCGCGCCGATCGCGAACTCCGGATTGAAAGGGGAGCCGAGCTTGCGCACCAGCACCACGTCGAGATCGCCGTCGAGGCGATCGGCGAGGACGCGGCCCATCGGCACGGCGCCGCGCGGGATCGCGAGCACGAGCGGATCCGTGCTGCGGTAACGGCGCAGCGCCTGCGCGAGCTGGCAGGCGGCATCGAGGCGGTCTTCGAACAGCATGGGCGTTGGACGCGGCGGTCGGGCACGGGATTCCTGCCGCTACGCCGCGCGCGCTTGTCGGAGGACGTGAAGGCGATGTCGCCGCGGTTCGATCGCTTGTCGGATCGGCGGGCGAGCCGCATACTGCGCGCGATGAAAATCCCCGCGTTGCTGCTCGGCGCCGTGCTCGGCGCCCAATCCGCGCTCGCCGCGTCCTTCGACGATCCCAATCCCGAGATCGCGGCCATAGTTTCGGAGGTCTCGCCCGCGCGCATCGAGCACACCATCCGGACGCTGGTCGGCTTCGGCACCCGCAACTCGCTCTCCGACACGGTCTCGGACGCGCGCGGCGTGGGTGCGGCGCGCCGCTGGATCAAGGCGCAGCTGGAAGGGTGCTCGAAGGAATCCGGCGGCAGGCTCCAGGTGGCCTTCGATCCCCACCACGTCGAGTCCGGCTCGCGCATCCCGCGGCCCACCGACATCGTGAACGTCGTCGCGACCCTTCCCGGCGACCAGCCCGAGAGCCGCGATCGCATCTACGTCGTGAGCGGGCATTACGACTCGATGCCGTCCAGCCCCACCGACGGCGAGAAGGACGCGCCCGGCGCCGACGACGACGCCTCCGGCAGCGCGGTGTCCATCGAGCTCGCCTGCGTGATGTCGCGCCACCATTTCGACGCGACGCTCGTCTTCATGACGGTGGCGGGCGAGGAGCAGGGGCTCTACGGTTCCACAGGATTCGCCGAGGCCGCGCGCGCGAAAGGCCTCGATATCGAGGGCATGCTCGACAACGACATCGTGGGCTCGTCCAGGGGGCCGGACGGCCGCATCGACCAGGGCCGCGTGCGTCTCTTCGCGCAGGGCGTTCCTTACGGCAAGGAGATTCCCGATGCGCTCCTGCCGATCCTGCGCACCGGCGGCGAGAACGACGTTCCGGCGCGCCAGCTCGCGCGCGCCGTCGCGCGCGCGGGCGCGACCTACGTGCCGGGGCTGCGCGTGCAGATCATCTGGCGCGTCGACCGCTACCTGCGCGGCGGCGACCATTTCCCGTTCCTCAAGATGGGCTATCCCGCGGTGCGCTTCACCGAGCCGGTGGAGGACTTCCATCACCAGCACCAGGACGTGCGCGTGGAGAACGGCGTGCAGTACGGCGACCTGCCGCAATACGTCGACTTCGGCTACGTCGCGCAGGTGGCGCGCGTGAACGGCGCGGCGCTCGCGTCCCTCGCGCTCGCCCCGGCGGCGCCGCGCGAGGTGGAGGTCGAGGCGCTCAGGCTCGAGAACGACACGACCCTGCGCTGGGCGCCCAACCACGAGCCCGACCTCGGCGGCTATCGCGTGGTGTGGCGCGAGACCACCGCGCCCGACTGGCAGCACGCGCGCGACGTGGGGAACGTCACCACCGCGACGCTGCCGGTCTCCAAGGACAACTACATCTTCGGCGTGGAGGCGTACGACCGCGACGGCAACGTGTCGCCGGCCACCTATCCGCGCCCGTACTTCCCTCCCCGCCTCAGGCGCTAGCGAGCCGCATGCTGCGCGGCTTGCGCTCGCGCGGCTGGGTGGAGACGCGAGCGCGCCTGGATCGCCGAGCGCGAAGGCGAGCGCATCGGCTGCGTGATGCTGGTCGCGCGCTCGATCTACCGCGCGCAGGGCTTCCGCCACGTCGCGCGGGAGCCGCACGAGAGCTTCGGCGCGAAGCTCGTGGGGGAGGACCGGGAGCTCGCGCTCGGCCGCCTCAGAGCACCGGCGAAGTGAGGCGCGCGATCGATTCGAGGATCACGGTGAGCCGGGGATTGCGCTTGCGCAGCCGGAACGGCTGGCTCGCCGCGCGATCGCGCTCGAAGCGCGCGGCGAGCTTGCCGATCACGGCGCGATCGTAGAACGCGGCGGCGATCTCGAAGTTGAGGCGGAAGCTGCGGTTGTCGAGGTTCGCGGTGCCCACCAGCGCGACGCTCTCGTCCACCACGATGGTCTTCGCGTGCAGCATCGGCGGCCCGTACTCGAAGATCACGATGCCCGCCTTGGCGAGCGCCTCGCAGTACGTGTGCGAGGCGGCGGTCACGAGCTTCGAGTCGCCGAGCTTGGGCACGATCACCTGCACGTCGACGCCGCGCAGGTCGGCGATGCGCAGCGCCGTCTCGAGCGCCTCGTCGGGGATGAGGTAGGGGGTCTCGATCCACACGCGGTGGCGTGCGCCCGCGATCGCGGCGAGCACGAAGGCGAGCAGCGGCGCCGACTCGTCGTCGGGTCCCGAGGCGAGGATCTGCACCGGGATGCCGGGCTCGCAGGGCTTCGCCGGCGGGAAATACGACGGCACGCTCTGCGGGGTCATGCGAAAGGAGCCCCCGGCGTAGGTCCAGTTCTCGAGGAAGAGCCGCTGCATCTTCCTCACCGGCTCGCCCTCGATGCGCGCATGCTCGTCGCGCCACGCCGCCTTGCCCGAGCGCGTCGCGCTCTCCGGGTCGTGGATGTTCACGCCGCCGAGGAAGCCCACGCCGCCGTCGATCACCGCGATCTTGCGATGCGTGCGGAAGTTCGCGAAGTGCAGGCTCGCGACCGAGAGCTTCACCGGGTTGAAGCGCAGCACCTCGCCGCCCGCCTCGAGGAGCGGCTGCCAGAACGAGCGCTTGAGCGCGGGCGAGCCGACCGCGTCGTAGAGCACGCGCACCTCGACGCCGCGCTTCGCCGCCTCCACGAGCAGGTCGCGGAAGCGCGAGCCGACGGCGTCGGGCTCCCAGATGTAGTACTCGAGGTGCACGTGGTGGCGCGCGGCGCGGATCGCCTGCGCGAGCGCGGCGAGCTTCGCGTCGCCGTTGTCGAAGAGCTTCACGGCGGAGGCGAAAGTCGGCTCTCCCTGGCCGAGGCGCTTGCCCACGGTGGCGAGCGCCGACGCGTCGGCCGGCAGGCGCGGCTTCTCCGGCGCGCAGGAATTGCGCAGGTGCTCGGAGACCTGGCCCGCGAGCGAGCGCGCGACGCCATAGCGGCGCCGGCGCCGATGCAGGCGGCGCGGGCCGAACACGAGGTAGTAGAGGCCCGAGACCACGGGGAGCGCGACGAAGGCGAAGATCCACGCGAGCGTCGCCGTGGGCGAGCGGCGGTTCTGCAGCAGGCTCACCACCGCGAGCACCACCCACACCAGGTAGGAGGCGACGAAGATCAGGAACCACGGCAACGCTTCCATGTCCGGAGGATACAATCAATCGAATCGAACACCGGTCGGAGGCGCACATGACCGCACGCCAGCCGCTCACCCCGCCCTACAACGCGGCGCAACTGCAAGGCCGCATCGCGCGGCAATGGGACGAGGACGTCGTCCGCCAGCTGGTCGACTACGTGCGCATCCCGGCGAAATCGCCGCATTTCGACCCGCGCTGGCGGGAGAACGGGCACATCGAGAAGGCGGTGCGCCTCGCGCGCGACTGGGCCCTCGCGCAGCCGGTCGCCGGCCTCGAGCTCGAGGTCGTGCGCCTCGAGGGCCGCACGCCGGTGGTGTTCTTCGACGTGCCCGCCACGCCCGGCGCGAGCGGCGAGACCGTGCTCCTCTACGGGCACCTCGACAAGCAGCCGGAGATGACCGGCTGGCGGACGGGCTTCGGCCCGTGGACGCCGGTGATCGAGGAGGGACGGCTCTACGGACGCGGCGGCGCCGACGACGGCTACGCGATCTTCGCCGCGCTCTGCGCGATCCTCGCGCTCGACGTGCAGGGTGTCCCGCGCCCGCGTTGCGTGGGGCTCGTCGAGACCTGCGAGGAAAGCGGCAGCTACGACCTGCCCGCCTACCTCGAGGCGCTCGCCCCGCGCATGGGCAGCGTGGGCCTGGTGATCGCGCTCGACTCGGGCGCCGGCAACTACGAGCAGCTGTGGGCGACCACGTCGCTGCGCGGCCTGGTGAACGGCACGCTCTCGGTGAACATCCTCACCGAAGGCGTGCACTCGGGCGATGCGGGCGGCGTCGTGCCTTCGTCCTTCCGCATCGCGCGCCAGCTGCTCGACCGCCTCGACGACTCGCGCACCGGCGTGGTGAGGCCGGGCGAATTCGCGTGCGCCATCCCGGAGGAGCGGCGCGAGCAGGCTCGCCAGGCGGCGCGGATCCTCGGCGACACGCTCTGGCAGCGCTTCCCGTGGGCGAGCTGCTGCGACAACCAGGGCACGGCGCGGCTCTTCGCGCAGCCCTCGACCAAGGACCCGGTGGAGCTGATCCTCAACCGCACCTGGCGCGCCGCGCTCGCGGTCACCGGGGCGGACGGGCTGCCGGCGATCGAGCACGCGGGCAACGTCCAGCGGCCGCGCACCGCGCTCAAGCTCTCGATGCGCCTGCCGCCCGCGCTGGACGCGGAGACGGCGGCGCGCACCATGAAGACGATGCTCGAGAGCGACCCGCCGTACTCGGCGGTGGTGAGCTTCGACTACGACTCCGCGGCGACCGGCTGGAACGCGCCCTCGGCCGCCCCGTGGCTCTCCGAAGCCCTCGACCAGGCGTCGCATGCGCTGTTCGGCAAGCCCGCGGCGTACATGGGCGAGGGTGGCACGATCCCGTTCATGGGCATGCTGGGCGCGAAGTTCCCGCAGGCGCAGATCCTCGTGACGGGCGTGCTCGGCCCGCGTTCCAACGCCCACGGCCCGAACGAGTTCCTGGACCTCGCCTACGCGAAGAAGGTGACCACGGCAACCGCGATGGTGATCGCAGCGATGTGAGTGCAAAAAGGGTCAGGTTACTTTTTCGTTGTGGCTGGGCGAAAAAGTAACCTGACCCCGTCTTGCGATTTCCAGGACGATCGCCGCGTCCATGGGCTCGGCGAAGTAGTACCCCTGCGCGGCGTCACAGCCGAGCTCGGCCATCAGCTCGCCCTGCTCCTCGCTTTCGACCGCCTGCGCGACGACGCGAAGCCCGAGCGCGTGCGCCATGGAGACGGTCGCGCGCACGATCGCCGCGCACTCGCGCCGCACCGGGCAGCTGCTCACCAGCGTGCGGTCGATCTTCACCACCTCGAACGGAAGCCCGCGCACCAGGCCGAGCGCCGAAAATCCGCTGCCGAAATTGTCGATCGCCATCTGCACGCCGAGGGCCTCGAGCGCGCGCAGCGTGCGATGGGTCGCGTCGCCGCCTTCCATGAGGACCGGCTCGGCGATCTCCAGGCGCAGGAGGCGCGGCTCGACCCGGTGCGCCTCGAGCGCGCGCGACACCTGCTCGGCGAGCTCCGTCTGCTGCAGCTGGCGCGCGGAGACGTTCACGCCGACCACGATCGGAGCGCCCGCATCGGCCCACGCGCGGGCGTCGGCGAGCGCGCGGTCGATCACCCACTGTGCGATCGCGGGCGCGATGCCGGTCTCCTCGGCCACCGGCATGAACTCGGGCGGCGTCGAGACGCCGGAGGCCGGATCGTTCCAGCGCAGCAGCGCCTCGGCGGCGACGATGCGGCCGGTGGAGAGGTCCACCTCCGGCTGGTACTCGATGAAGAGCTGGTCGTTCTCCAGCGCCTCGCGCACGCGCCGCTCGAGCTGCAGGCGACGATGCGAGAGCACGTTGAGCTCCGGCGAATAGAACTGGAAGTTGTTGCGCCCGCGCTCCTTCGACTGGTACATCGCGGTGTCGGCATTCGCGAGCAGCGTCTCGATCTCGTCGCCGTCCTCGGGGAAGCTCGCGATGCCGATGCTCGCCGAGACCGCGGCCTCGCGCCAGTCCACCGGCACCGGCCGCTCGACCATCGCGAGCACCTTCTGCGCGACGATCATCACCTCCTCGGGGCCGTGGTGCTCCTCGATCAGGATCACGAACTCGTCGCCGCCCAGCCGTGCCACGAGGTCGCTCTGGCGCACCGCCGTGACGAGCCGCTCCGCCACCGCCTTGAGCAGGGTGTCGCCGGCGGCATGCCCCATGGTGTCGTTCACCTCCTTGAACCGGTCGAGGTCCACGAAGAGGAGCGAGAACTGCGCCGAGCGCCGCCGCGCCTTGTGCAAGGTGCGCTCGAGCGACTCGAGGAACATGGCGCGGTTGGGGAGCCCCGTGAGCGGGTCGTGCAGCGCGCGCCGGCGCATGTCCTCCTGCACGCGCTTGCGGTCGTCGATGTTGGCGAGCGCGATGAGCAGGCACTCGGTGCCCGCGTAATGCACGCGGCGCGCCGAGAGCAGCACCCACGGGTCGCGCCCGTTCTCCGCGCGCAGGTGCACCTCGAAGTCGTCGACGCTGCCCTGGCGCGCGAGCTGCTCGCCGAGCGCCGCGCGGATCGCCGGGTCGGCGTGGAAATCCGAGAGCGGCCGCTCGAGCGCCGCCTGGAAGCCGACCCCGAGCTGCTCGAGCGCCTTCACGTTGAGGTAGAGCAGCCGCTGGTCGGACTCGCGCGCGATGAGCAGCGGCATCGGCGCCGCCTCGATCACGCGGCGCAGCTGCGCCTCGCTCTCGGCGAGCGCCTCCTGCAGGCGCGCGTTCTGCGTGAGGAAGCGGCGCGAGACCGTGATGCCCGTGATGAGCAGCACGCCGGTGACGATGCCGATGCCGATCGCGAGGAACGCCTGGGCGGTGCGCTCCATGTCGTCGAGGGTCTGCGCGAAGTCGCTCTCGAGCGGCACCAGGTCGCGGTGGATGCGGTGGATGCGCCGCACGACTTGATCGGCAGCGTCCGCCTCGATCGCGGGCGCCTCGCGCAGGTGCGCGCCGATCGCGCCCAGCTCGTCGACGGCGGCGTCGCTGCGCGCCCACACCGTCATCAGGTAGCGCATCGGCGGGGTGCGGCCCAGCAGCGCGTAGAGGTCCAGCAGGCCGGGGACGTCTTCGTTGCGAAGGCCGCCCGCGACCATGCCGCGACGGAAGGCCTCGACGTCCGGATGCGGCCGGGTGAGCGCGACGCGAGCCGCGCGGTCGCCCTCGACCACCAGCATGGCGCGGCGATACGCCTGGTAGTCCTCGTCGGCGTGCAGCCGCGCGTAGCGCGCGAGGTAGAACACGGCGTCGCGCTCGGCCTTGGCCCACATCGCCTCGCCCGAGATGAACGCCTGTCCCGAGGAGAGCAGCCGCGCGCTGTAGACGGTGAGACCGAGGAGGCAGATCACGATCGCGACGAAGAGCCACACGATCGCGATCGGCCGCGAACGCGGCATGGCCGATCCGATGGGGGTGATCGCTGCGAGGTCGCCGCCGCTCATGACGATGCCGCTCTCCTGATGGTCTTGTCAGCCCGTCCCGTCGAGAGATCGGACAGCAGGCTCCCCTCGTGCGTTCAGAATAACGCCGTGGGGCGACGAGCGGCGCGCGGGCGCCGACGGGCGTCGCGACGCTGCGTAAGAAATACCGCCGGTTACAATCGACGGTTTCCGTATCGAGGCTTCCGGGTCCCATGACTACGCTATCCGTCCGCTCGATCCTCGCGGGTCGCGCGCCTTCCGGCCAGCCGGTGACGCTGCGCGGCTGGGTGCGCACGCGGCGCGATTCCAAGGCCGGCCTCTCGTTCGTGCACGTCTCCGACGGCTCGTGCTTCCACCCGCTGCAGGTGGTCGCGCCGGCGGCGCTCGCCAACTACGCGAGCGAGGTGCAGAAGCTCACCGCCGGATGCGCGGTGGAAGCGACCGGCACCATCGTGCCCTCGCCGGCGAAGGGGCAGCCGTTCGAGATGCAGGCGAGCGGCCTGCGGGTGCTCGGCTGGGTGGAGGATCCCGACACGTACCCGATCCAGCCCAAGGCGCACACGATGGAGTTCCTGCGCGAGGTGGCGCACCTTCGCCCGCGCACCAACGTGATCGGCGCGGTCTCGCGCGTGCGCCACACGCTCGCCATGGCGATCCATCGCTTCTTCAGCGACGACGGCTTCGTCTGGGTGAACACGCCCATCATCACCGCCTCCGATGCCGAGGGCGCGGGCGAGCTCTTCCGCGTCTCCACCCTCGACCTCGCGAACCTGCCGCGCAGCGCCGACGGCAAGGTCGATTTCTCCAAGGATTTCTTCGGGCGCGAGGCGTTCCTCACCGTCTCGGGCCAGCTCAACGTCGAGACGTACTGCATGGCGCTCTCGAAGGTCTACACCTTCGGGCCCACGTTCCGCGCCGAGAACTCGAACACCAGCCGCCACCTCGCCGAGTTCTGGATGATCGAGCCGGAGATCGCCTTCGCCGACCTCTCCGACGACGCGACGCTCGCCGAACGGCTCCTCAAGCACGTGTTCGCCGCGGTGCTCGCCGAGCGGCCCGACGACATGGCGTTCTTCGAGGAGCGCATCGAAAAGGGCGTGATCGCGAAGCTGCAGGCGATCGTCGACAAGCCCTTCGTGCGCATGGACTACACCGACGCGGTCGAGGCGCTCGCGAAGTCGAAGCAGCCATTCGAGTTCCCGGTGAAGTGGGGCATGGACCTGCAGAGCGAGCACGAGCGCTTCCTCGCCGAGAAGCACGTCGGGGGCCCGCTGATCCTCGTGAACTACCCGAAGGAGATCAAGGCGTTCTACATGCGCCTGAACGACGATGGGAAGACGGTCGCCGCCATGGACGTGCTCGCGCCGGGCATCGGCGAGATCGTCGGCGGCTCGCAGCGCGAGGAGCGCCTGGACGTGCTCGACCGGCGCATCGCCGAGGCGGGCCTCGACCGCGAGGCCTATTCCTGGTATCGCGACCTGCGCCGCTACGGCACCGTGCCGCACGCCGGATTCGGGCTGGGGTTCGAGCGCACCGTGGCGTACGTGACGGGCCTTTCCAACGTGCGCGACGTGATCCCGTTCCCGCGGACGCCCGGGCACGCGCGGTACTGACCTTGTCCCATGGCGTTGAGCGGCGGGCAGGGCTCCCGTCCGCTCCAACGCCGTTCCCGCGGGCCGATTCATCCCCGTTGATTTACAATTCGTCCCTCGTTTACCGCAGTCCGTCGCCTTCCGGCTACCCGCCGGCAGCGCCACGGCCTACCCTCTTGGCTCCAAAAGAAAACAAGAGACCGATGCACCGATCGCTCCTCGCCCTGCTCCTCGTCCTTGCCGCCGCGCTCGCCGGCTGCAAGGGCCCGTCCGCGGCCCAGACCACGGGACCCGCGCCGTTGCTCATCGCCCCGGAAGACCTGCTTACCATCCACAACGCGTCGCTCAGCTCCGGGCCGGCGATCACCGGCGCGATCCAGCCCGAGCGCCGCGCCGACCTGCGCGCCGAGGTGCAGGCGATCGTGATGCAGGTCTACAAGGAGAACGGCGATCCGGTGCACAAGGGCGACCTGCTGGTGCGCCTGGACGACACGGCGATCCGCGACCAGCTCGCCTCCGCGCAGGCCGCCGAGCGCGCCGCGGGCCAGGCCCTGGACCAGGCCGAGCGCCAGTTCGAGCGCATGAAGACGCTGCGCGCCTCCGGCATGACCTCCGCACAGGCCCTGGACGACGCCGAGGGCCGCCGCAACGGCGCGCAGAGCGACCTGGAGGGCGCCAAGGCGCGCGTGGTGAGCGCTCGCCAGCAGATGCAGCGCACCGAGGTTCGCGCGCCCTTCGACGGCATCGTGAGCGAGCGCAAGGTGTCCCCGGGCGACACCGCGCAGCTGGGCAAGGAGCTGCTCAAGGTGATCGATCCCAACAGCATGCGCTTCGAGGCCGCGATCGCCGCCGATCACGTCGCCGAGGTGCGCGCCGGCCAGACCGTGCATTTCCGCGTGAACGGCTACGGGGAGCAGGAGTTCGTCGGCCGCGTGCGGCGCGTGAATCCCGCCGCCGATCCGATGACGCGCCAGGTCCAGGTGCTGGTGGACTTCGTGGGCGACAAGCAGCCGAAGCTCGCGGGGCTCTACGCCGAGGGGCGGCTGGAGACGCGCACCAGCGCGAGCCTCATGATCCCGCCGAGCGCGGTCGTGCGCGAGGGCGACCGCGTGTCCGCCTTCCGGGTCGGCGGCAACAAGCTGCACAAGGTCGCGGTCAAGCTCGGCGATCGCGACGCGCGCAGCGGCGATTTCCCGGTGACGAGCGGGCTCGCCGAGGGCGACCGGGTGCTGCGCTATCCCACCGTGCTGCTGAAGGACGGGCAGCCGGTGCAGGCTTCCGCGGGCGCCTCGCTCGCGTCCTCCGAAGCGCGCAAGTAGATGGTCCTTTCCGACTTCAGCATCCGGCGCCCGGTCGCGACGGTGGCGATCGTGATCGCGCTGATGTGCCTGGGGCTCCTCGCGCTCAACAAGCTGCGCGTGAACCAGATTCCCGACGTCGAGATGCCGGTGATCGTGGTGAACGTGCCCTATCCGGGCGCCTCGCCCGAGACGGTGGAGCGCGAGATCATCGACCGCGTGGAGAAGGCGCTGCAGAGCATCCCGCAGGTCTACCAGATCCGCTCCACCGCCTCGGAAGGCAGCGCGCAGATCGTCATCCAGTTCAACTTCAAGAAGAACATGGTCGAGGCGTCCGACGAGATCCGCAACGCCATCGCGTCGGTGCGCTACAAGCTGCCGCTCGAGATGCGCGAGCCGATCCTGCAGCGCATCGACCCCGCCGCGCAGCCCATCATGCAGCTCGCGCTCTCCTCCACCGCGCAGTCGCACGCCGAGATCTCGCGCCTCGCCGAAGACGTGCTCGCCGACCGCTTCCGCGCGATCGACGGGGTGGCGGTGGTGAGCGTGAACGGGTCGCTCAAGCGCGAGCTTTCGGTGCTCCTCCACGCCGAGAAGCTGCGCGAGTACAACGTGTCGGTCTCCGACGTGGTGAACGCGCTGCAGGCGCAGAACATGACCGCGCCGGTGGGCCGCGTGAAGGGTCCGCTCGACGAGGAGAGCATCCGCCTGGTGGGCCGCATCGAGTCGCCGCGCGAGTTCGAGGACGTGGTGGTGAAGCGCGACGCGGGCACGATCGTGCGCCTGGGCCAGGTCGCCACGGTGCAGGACGGCTTCGCCGAGCCGACCGGCTACAGCCTTCGCAACGGCCGCGCCAACGTGAACCTCTCGATCACGCGCTCGCGCGACGCGAGCACGGTGACCGTCGCGAACAAGGTGAGGAGCCTCGTCACCGACATCGACAAGACGCTTCCGAAGGGCACCAAGCTCGAGGTGACGCAGGACGGCGGCCGGGACGCCTCGAACAGCCTCGAGAACGTGATCCACGCGCTCATCTTCGGCGCCATGCTCACGATCGTCGTGGTGTACCTGTTCCTCAACTCGTGGCGCTCGACGCTCATCACGGCGCTCTCGCTCCCGACCTCGGCGATCGCGGCCTTCATCGCGGTGTGGGCGTGCGGCTTCACGCTCAACTTCATGACGCTCCTCGGCCTGTCGCTCGCGATCGGGGTGCTGATCGACGATGCGATCGTGGTGCGCGAGAACATCGTGCGCCACATGGAGCGCGGCGCCGACCGCATGAACGCGGCGCGCGCGGGCACCGCCGAGATCGGGCTCGCGGTCGCCGCGACCACGTTCTCCATCATCGCGGTCTTCATCCCGGTCGCCTTCATGGGCGGAGGCGCGGGCGAGTGGTTCCGGCCCTTCGCGCTCACGGTGGCTTCCTCGGTGCTGGTGAGCCTCTTCATCTCCTTCACGCTCGACCCGATGCTCTCCGCGTACTGGGGCGATCCGGTGGGCTACCGGCACGCGCGGAAGCGCGGGCTGCGCCTCGCGCTCTCGCGCTTCAACGACTGGTTCGACCACCAGGCCGACCGCTACGGGCGCGTCATCGCCTGGGCGCTGCACCATCGGAGCTGGATGGCGGCGATCGCGGTGACCGCGTTCGTCTCCGCGCTCGCGTTGCAGGCGACCGTGGGCGGCACCGAGTTCCTGCCCGTTTCCGACTGGGGCACGATCGCGATCGACGTGCGCACCCCGTCCTCGGCGAGCCTCGACTATTCGAAGCTCAAGGTGGAAGCGGCGGCGGCGCTCGCGCGCTCCGAGATCCCCGAGACCAAGGCGACCAACACCATCGTCTATCCGGGCGGCGGGCGCGTGTACGTGGACCTCGGCAAGAGCTACGAGCGCAAGCGCTCGGCGGTGCAGATCGCGGCGGCGCTGCGCGGCGTGCTCGCGCGGCTCGTCGGCGCGGAGTACACGGTGCTGGACGACCTCAACAACGGCGCGAGGAAGCCGGTGCAGATCCAGTTCTCCGGGCCGGACCCGCGCCGCCTCATGGCGCTCACCACCGAGTTCATGGATCGCATGAAGCGCATTCCGGGCGCGGTGGACGTCGGGCTCTCGGAGCAGGAGCCGATGGACGAGCTGCGCATCGACCTCGATCGCGGGCTCGCCAACGCGATGGGCGTCTCCGTCGCCGATGCCGCGCAGGCCCTGCGCGTCGCCTTCGCCGGCGTGGAGGTGGGCGACTGGGTCGATCCCACCGGCGAGTCGCGCGACGTCGCCGTGCGGCTCGCGCCCGAGGATCGCGTCGACGCCTCGAACATCGAGCACCTGCCGATCGCGCTGAACGGCGCGAACGCCATGGTGCCGCTCGACCAGATCGCCGACATCACGATGGGCAAGGGACCCGCGCAGATCCAGCACGCCGACGGCAAGCGCACCATCGCCGTCTCGGCGAACGCCCACGGCCGCTCCGCGGGCGAGGTCACCGCCGACGCGCTGAAGCTCGCGAAGCAGATGGAATTCCCCGACGGCTACACCATCAGCCTGGGGAGCGCCTCGCGCGACCAGAGCGAAGTCTTCAGCGAGATGTTCACCGCGCTCATCATGGGCATCGTGCTCATGTACCTCGTGCTCGTGGTGCAGTTCGGCTCCTTCACGGCGCCGCTCCCGGTCATGATGTCGCTGCCGCTCTCGCTCATCGGCGTGGTGGCCGCGCTCCTCGTCACGCACGGCACGCTCAACCTCATGAGCTTCATCGGCATCATCATGCTGATGGGACTGGTCGCGAAGAACGCGATCCTGCTCCTCGACTGCGCGCGCAAGGAGGAGCAGCAGGGCGTCGGCCGCGAGGATGCGCTGATGCACGCCGGGCGAGTGCGCCTGCGCCCGATCCTCATGACCACCTTCGCGCTCATCGCCGGGATGATGCCGGTCGCGATCGGCGTGGGCGAGGGCGGCGAGTTCTATCGTCCGATGGCGGTGGCGATCATCGGCGGAACCGTCACCTCGACGCTCCTCACGCTCCTCGTGGTGCCGACGTTCTACGACTCGATCGAGATCGCGCGCGAGCGCGCGATCGCGAAATTCAGCCGCCGCGCCGAGCGCTGGAATCCGGCGCTCGCGTTCGTCGCGACGGTCCTCGAGGCGCTCCTCACGCTCGTCCTCGCGCGCTTCGGCTTCCGCGCGCTGCTGCGGCTGGCGCGCCGCCGTCCGGCCCCGGCCGCGGTGCCCGGCATCGACAGCGGCGTGCAGACGGGCGACTAGCCTCGGCCGCCCCGAAGCGGCCTGCGCGCCGGGCCCGGCCCGCGCGGTCACAATTTCTTACGTTCGCTCGGGCGGAGCGCGGTTTCGGGTCTCGGACGCGGGGTATCATTCCAGGCTGCCCCATGAGCGCGCCGCCCGCCCATTCCGTCCCCCACACCCGCCGCCGGTGGCTGGTCGGGATCGTCGTCGTCGTCGTGATCGCCGCGGTGGTGGGCTGGCGGCTCGCCGGCAAGGGCTCCCAGGCGCGCGGCGCACGCAAGGCCGGTGGCCCGGTCGCGGTGGTCACCGCGATCGCCGAATCGCGCGACGTGCCGGTGCGCCTCGCCTCCAACGGCACCGTGACCGCCATCCAGTCGGTCGACCTGCGCGCGCAGATCACGAGCACCGTGAAGCAGGTGCACATCCGCGAGGGCCAGGCGGTGAAGGGCGGCGAGCTTCTCTTCACGCTCGACGCCGGTACCGAGGAGGCGAACCTCGCCAAGGCGCGCGCGCAGGTGGAGAAGGACCAGGCCGACCTCGCCACCGCCAGGCGCAACCTCGATCGCCAGCAGGAGCTCTTCCGCACCCACTTCATCTCGCAGGCGGCGCTCGACACCGCGCAGAACTCGGTGGACACGCTCACCGGCCAGCTCGCGATCGACCGCGCGGCGGTCGAGGCGGCGCGCGTGGCACTCACCTACACCGAGATCCGCGCGCCGTTCGCCGGGCGCACGGGGCTCATCAACGTGCGTGCGGGAAGCCTGGTGCAGCCGACCGGCGCGGCGAGCAGCACCGCGGTCCCGGCGATGGTGACCGTCACGCAGGTGGACCCGATCGACGTCGCCTTCACGCTTCCCGAGCGCGAGCTCCCGGCGCTGCAGCAGGCGTACGCCAGCGGGGCGCTGCGCGCCTCGGCCTCGGCGCCGGGCACCGACGAGACGTTCACCGGCAAGGTGATCTTCGTCGACAACGCGGTCGACACGGCGACCGGCACCATCCGCCTCAAGGCGGAGTTCGACAACCCGAAGGCGAAGCTCTGGCCCGGCATGTTCGTGAACGTGCAGGTCTCGCCGCGCACCATCCGCAACGCCACGGTGGTTCCGGCCCAGGCGGTGCAGACCGGTCCCGACGAGCGCTTCATCTATGTCGTGGGCGCCGACCACAAGGTGGCCGAGACTCCGGTGAAGCTCGCGTACGTCGAGCAGGGGTTCGCGGTGGTCGACGGGCTCAAGGCCGGCTCGCGCGTGGTGGTCGAGGGTGCGCAGAACGTGCGGCCGGGCAGCGTCGTCGCCGAGTCCGACCGCACCGGCCCCGGCAACGAGGAAGCGGCGAAGGGCGAACCGCGCAAGCCCGAGAAGGGCAAGGCCGGGAAGCCCGCCTGAGCGCCGCGCTTCGCCCGTGAACATCTCCGAGCCGTTCATCCGCCGTCCGGTGATGACGGTGCTGCTGTCCGCGGCGGCCGTGGTCGCCGGGATCCTCGCCTACGGCGGCATCCCGATCGCGGCGCTCCCCCAGTTCGACACGCCGATCATCCAGGTGACGGCGGTGCTCCCCGGCGCGAGCCCCGAGACCATGGCCTCGTCGGTCGCGACCCCGCTCGAGAAGCAGTTCTCCACCATCTCGAGCCTCGACGTGGTGAGCTCCACCTCGACCCAGGGCCAGACGCAGATCACGCTCGAGTTCAACCAGAACCGCGACATCGACGAGGCGGCCGTGGACGTGCAGGCGGCGCTCTTCCGCGCCTCGCGCAACCTCCCGCCGGAGATGACGACGCCGCCTTCCTACCGGAAGGTGAACCCGAGCGAGTTCTCGATCATCTTCGTGACGCTCACCTCGCCCTCGATGTCGCTCTCGGACCTCGACGGCTACGCCGAGAACCTGATCTCGCCCACGCTCTCGACGCTGCCGGGCGTGGCGCAGATCATCGTCGCCGGCCAGAAGCGCTTCGCGGTGCGCGTGAAGGCGCGGCCCGACGCGCTCGCCGCCCGCAACCTCACGCTCGACGACATCGCCAACGCGATCAAGACGGCGAACGCGAACACCCCGGTCGGCACGCTCGACGGCGCGCGCCAGACGCTCACCATCCTCGCCAACAAGCAGCTCACCCACGCCGACGACTTCAAGCCGCTCATCGTCGCGACGCTCCCCAACGGCAGCGTGGTGCGCCTGCGCGACGTGGCCGACGTCGAGGACAGCGTCGAGTCCGTGAAGACCGCCGCGTGGTCCAACGGCGAGCCGGCGATCACGCTCTTCATCCAGCGCCAGCCGGGCGCCAACACGGTCGCCGCGATCGACTCCATCAAGGCGGCGCTGCCGAGCGTGCTCTCGCAGATGCCGAAGTCGGTCGACCTCCAGGTGCAGCTCGACCGCTCGATCTCGATCCGCGACGCGATCCACGACGTGAAGCTCACGCTCGCCATCACCGCCGTGCTGGTGATCCTCGTGATCTACCTCTTCCTGCGCCGCCCCTCGGCGACGATCATCCCGGCGCTCTCGCTGCCGATCTCGCTCATCGGCACGCTCGCCCTCATGCGCGCGCTCGGGCTGTCGATCGACAACGTGTCGCTCCTCGGCATCACGCTCGCGGTGGGGCTGGTGGTCGACGACGCCATCGTGATGCTGGAGAACATCGTGCGCCACATCGAGGCCGGGATGGAGCCGTTCAAGGCGGCCATCGTGGGCTCGAAGGAGATGTGGTTCACCATCGTCTCGATCTCGATCTCGCTGGTGGCGGTCTTCATCCCGATCTTCTTCATGCCGGGCGTGATCGGCGGCCTCTTCCACGAGTTCGCGATCGTGGTCTCGCTCGCGATCCTGGTCTCGGCCGGCGTCTCGCTCACGCTGGTCCCGATGCTCGCCAGCCGCTACATCCGCCACGAGCGCGAGGACGACCCGGTGCTGCGCTGGACCGCGTGGTTCGAGCGGTTCTTCCAGTGGGTGCTGCGCTGGTACGGGTTCTTCCTCGACTGGTGCCTGGGCCATCGCCTCGTGGTGCTGGTGCTCGCCGGCGCGACGCTCGCCGCCACCGTCGCCCTCGTGATCATCATGCCGAAGGGCTTCTTCCCGACCGAGGACATCGGCCAGGTCTCGGTGAACGTGGAGGCGGTGGAGGACATCTCGTACCCGGCGATGTTCGACGTGCTGATGCGGGTCGACCGCGTGATCCGCGCCGATCCCTCGGTCGACACGGTGCTCACGCGCGCCGACGACACCAACAACGCGGGGCGGCTCTTCATCAACCTGAAGCCGCGCGGCGAGCGCCCGCCGCTGCTGCAGGTGCTGGAGAACCTGCGCCGCGAGACCCGCTCGATTCCCGGCGTGAACGTGTACTTCAACCCGGTGCAGAACCTGCGGATCGGCGGGCGCGTCTCGAAGAGCCAGTTCCAGTACGTGATGAGGAGCGTCGAGCCCTCGCAGCTCTACGAGTATTCCGGCAAGCTCATGGCGCTCATGCGCGCCGACCCGATCTTCCGCGACGTGACGAGCGACGCGCAGCTGAAGGGCCTGCAGGCCGAGCTCACCATCGACCGCGAGAAGGCCGAGGCGCTGGGCGTGAACATCCAGGACATCCGCAGCGCGCTCTACAGCGCGTTCGGCGACCGGCAGGTCTCCACCATCTACACCGCGGTGGACTCGTACGAAGTGATCCTGCAGGCGACCGATGCCGACAAGCAGGACGAGAGCGCCTTCTCGAAGATCTACGTGCGCGGCAGGGGCGGCGCGCTGGTGCCGCTCACGAGCTTCTCGCACGTGGTGCGCACGGTGGGCCCGGTCGCGATCAACCACACCGGGCAGCTGCAGTCGATCACGGTGTCGTTCAACCTCGCGCCCGGGGCCTCGCTCGGACAGGCCTCGGACAAGATCGACGTCTGGCGCGACCAGATCCACCTGCCGCCGTCGATCCTCACGAGCTGGGGCGGCGACGCGGCGGCGTTCCAAGCCTCGCAGACGAGCCAGGTGTGGCTCATCGTGAGCGCGCTCCTGGTGATCTACGTGCTGCTGGGGGTCCTCTACGAGAGCTACATCCACCCGCTCACCATTCTCGCGGGCCTGCCCTCGGCCGCCGTGGGCGCGCTCCTCACGCTCACGATCTTCGGCCAGGACCTGTCGATCATCGCGACGATCGGCATCCTGATGCTGATCGGCATCGTGAAGAAGAACGCCATCATGATGATCGACTTCGCGCTCGCGGCGCAGCGCGAGCAGGGGCTCCCGGCGCAGGAGGCGATCCGCCAGGCGTGCCTGCTGCGCTTCCGGCCGATCCTCATGACCACGTTCGCCGCGGCGATGGGCGCGGTCCCGATCGCCCTGGGCCTGGGCACCGGCGCGGAGCTGCGCCAGCCGCTCGGCCTCGCGGTGGTGGGCGGGCTCCTCTTCTCGCAGGTGATCACGCTCTTCATCACGCCGGTGATCTACCTCTACCTCGACCGCTACTCGGGCAAGGGGCCGGTCACGCGCCCGATTTCCCTGGAGCCGGAGCCGGCGCACGAGCCGAGCCTCGTGCCCACCGGCGAAGACTGACGCGGGATGCGGGCCGGCGATGCGCGCCGGCGACGTTCAATCCTCGTGCGGCCGCAGCGCGCCCGGGATGCGGTGCTTGCCCATGCCGCCGTTGTCCAGCCAGCGCGCCGTCTGCGTCGCGGCGCGCTCGATGAGCTCGGCGCCGTGCGAGAAGTCGTAAGGCGAAACCGAGAGCGGGCACAGCGGCGGCACGGTCACGATCTCCACCTGGTCGCGCAGCTGCTCGATCTGCGTGACGAGCTGGTGCGCGGTGAGGAGCGTGATCGCCTGCAGCGCACAGGCGATCGCCCCGCGCGGCGGCGCTTCCAGGGCGCAGGCGTAGCCGGTCGGCAGCACCACGATGCGCCGCGCGCCGAGCTCCGCCGCCACGCCCACCGGCGTGTTGCTCGCGACGGCGCCGTCCACGAGGTGATGCTGGCCGATGCGCACCGGTGGAAAGGCGGCGGGAATCGCGCAGCTCGCGAGCACCGCCTCGACCGCGGGCCCTTCCGAAAGGCGCACCGTGGCGCCATGCAGGAGGTCCGTCGCCACCACGTGCACGGGAATCGCCGCCTCGCGAAGGTCGCGATACGGCAGGTGGCGCTCGAGGAGCGTGCGCAGCCCGCAGGGATCGACGATCGCGCGGCGGCGTGCGAAGAAGCCCGCGAGGCTGCGCCACGTGATGGGAAACACCTCGGAGCGGCGCAGCCCGCGCCACAGGGCGTCGAGGCGCTCCACGCCGGCCGCGTCGGGGGCGCCCGCGAAATACGCGCCGTTGATCGCGCCGGCGGAGGAGCCCACCACGAAGTCGGGCCGCACGCCGTGGGCGACCAGGCCGCGCAGCATTCCGGCCTGGACGGCCCCGAAGCTGCCTCCACCGGCGAAGACGAATGCGGTCGCCATCGAGGCCTCGCTCGTGGGTGACGGGGATTCGATGGACGGCCTGCGCCGCCCGTTCCGCAGCCCCTCGAGCTTACGCCCGCGGCGCCTTGGCGATGGTCCAGGGGGATTTTTTCCGCCGCGCCGCTGTCCATCGGGTTCCAACACCAACAACGCATAGGGAGCCGATGAGCGACGACCCATCGGCCGGGACGCCGTTCGGCGCGCCCGGCATCGCACCACGCTGGACTTCCAGCTCGAAGGAGGGCATCGGCACCGCGTGCAGCGACGCGAGCCGCGTCTGGTTCACGCTCTCGCACGGCATCCTCAACGAGGTGTACTACCCGACGGTCGACCGGCCGCAGGTGCGCGACCTGCAGCTGCTCCTCACCGACGGCGAGACCTTCTGCCACGAGGAGAAGCGCGACCTCGCCGCCGAGATCGAGCCGCTCGAGGAGGCGAGCCTCGGCTTCCGCATCACCGCGCGCGATCCCAAGGGGCGCTACCGGCTGGTGAAGCAGGTGATCGCGGATCCGGAGCGCGCGTGCGTGCTGGTGCGCGTGCGCATCGAGGCTTCCGACGAGTGGCGCGCGCGGCTGCGCGCCTACGTGCTGCTCGCGCCGCACGTAGGGGGCGCGGGCGCCGGCAACTCGGTACGGCGCGCGCAGGCCGCGCGCAAGGACGTGCTGGTCGCATGGAAGGAGCGCACGTTCCTCGCGCTCGGGGCGAGCACGCGCTTCCTCGAGACCTCGTGCGGCTACGTCGGCTACAGCGACGGGTGGCAGGACCTGCGCGACAACTTCCGCCTCGACTGGCGCTTTCCCGAGGCGCTCGACGGCAACGTCGCCGCCATCGCGCGCGTCGAGCCCGATGCCGGCGGCGAGTTCACCCTCGGCCTCGCCTTCGGCGACAGCCTGCACGCGGCGACCACCGCGCTCATGCACGCGCTGAGCGAGCCGTTCGCGCGCCGCCGCGAGCGTTTCCTCGCCCACTGGCGCACCGCCGCCTCGTCGCTGCCCGATGTCGCGCGCGCGGTGAACGACGGCGGCAGGCTCTATCGCAACAGCTATCGGCTGCTCCTCGCGCACGAGGACAAGACCTTCAAGGGCGCCTTCATCGCCTCGGCGAGCATCCCGTGGGGCGAAGCGAAAGGCGACGAGGACCTGGGCGGCTACCACCTCGTCTGGACGCGCGACATGGTGCAGACCGCGAGCGCGCTGATCGCCTGCGGCAATGCGCGCGCGGCGCTCCGCGCATTGGTCTACCTCGCGGTGTCGCAGCAGGCCGACGGCGGGTTCTTCCAGAACTTCTGGGTGGACGGCACGCCCTACTGGCGCGGCTGCCAGCTCGACGAGGTCGCATTCCCGGTGATCCTCGCGTGGCGCGTGTGGAAGGCGGAAGCGCTCGAGGAATTCGATCCCTATCCGATGGTGCGGGCCGCCGCCTCGTTCATGATCCGCGAGGGGCCGGCCACCGCGCAGGAGCGCTGGGAAGAGGCGAGCGGCTATTCGCCCTCCACGCTCGCCGCGGTGATCGCCGCGCTGGTTTGCGCCGCCGATTTCGCGCGCGCGCGCGGCGAGCCCGCCGTCGCCGCGTTCATCGAGGACCACGCCGACTTCCTGGAGTCGCACGTCGAGGCCTGGACCGTCACGCACGAAGGCCGGCTCGTCCCCGGCATCGCGCGCCATTACATCCGCATCCTTCCCGTCGCGCGCGACGATTTCTCGCCGTCGGAGCAGGTCCATGGCGCGTGGGTCGCGCTCGCCAACCGGCCGCCGGGCGCGCAGTGGCGCTTCGAGGCGCGGGACATCGTGGACGCGGGCTTCCTCGAGCTGGTGCGCTACGGCGTGCGCCGCGGCGGCGACGCGCTCGTGGAAGACTCGTTGCGCGTGGTCGACGCGGTGCTGCGCGTGGAGACGCCGCTCGGCCCGTGCTGGCGCCGCTACAACCACGACGGCTACGGCAACCGCGACGACGGCGGACCGTACCTGGGTTTCGGGCGGGGGCGAGCATGGCCGCTGCTCACCGGCGAACGCGGCCATTACGAGGTCGCCGCCGGACGCGACGCGGCGCTCCACGTGCGCGCGATGGAAGCCTTCGCGGGACGCGGCACGCTGCTCCCGGAACAGGTGTGGGATCGCGAAGATCCCGCGCTCGGCATGCGGCTCGGCCGGCCCACGGGCTCCGCGATGCCGCTCCTCTGGGCGCATGCGGAGTACGTGCGCCTGGTGCGATCGGTCGCCGACGGCACCGTGTTCGACCGCATCGCGCCGGTCGCGGAGCGCTATCTCGCCGCGCGCGGCCGCAAGGATCTCGAGGTGTGGAAGCCGGTGCGCCAGGTGCGATCCGTCGCGCGCGGGCGGACGCTGCGCGTGCAGGCGCCCGCGCCGTTCCGGCTGCATTGGACGCGCGACGACTGGCGCGGCGTCGCCGATACCGTCGCGACCGATTCGAGCCTCGGCCTGTGGTACGTCGACGTCGCGATCGCGAAGGACCAGCCGGGGCCGATCCGCTTCACGTTCTACTGGCCGGAAGGCCTCGACGGCTTTCCCCGGCCGCGCGCTCGCGCGAGCTGGGAGGGCCGCGACTACGTGGTGGACGTGTCCTGAAAGGAATTTTGCGAGGGGCACAAAGTCGAACCGGCCTTGCCACTTCCCTGCGCGCAACCGACATGGCTCCCGATCCCGCCCGCATCGCGCCGCTCGTGCGCCAGCTCCTCCTCGAGCTCGGCGAGGACCCCGACCGCGAGGGGCTCGCGAAGACGCCGGAGCGCGTGGCGCGCTCGCTGGCGTTCCTCACGCACGGCTACCACACCCGGCTCGCGGACGTGGTGAACCAGGCGCTCTTCACGCAGGACACGAGCAGCATGGTGATCGTGAAGGACATCGAGGTCTACAGCCTGTGCGAGCACCACCTGCTGCCCTTCTTCGGCCGCTGCCACATCGGCTACATCCCGAGCGGCAAGGTGTTCGGCGTGAGCAAGCTCGCGCGGCTGGTCGACATGTACGCGCGGCGCCTGCAGCTGCAGGAGCGGCTCACGGAGCAGATCTCGCGCGCGATCATGGACACCATCGGCGCCCGCGGCGTCGGCGTGATGATCGAGGCGAAGCACCTCTGCATGATGATGCGCGGCGTCGAGAAGCAGAACTCGGTGATGGTGACCTCGTCGGTCCTGGGCGTCTTCCGCGACCAGCTCGCCACGCGCGAGGAGTTCCTCGCCCTGGTGGACCGGCGCGCATGAAGCTCCTGGAGGGCCAGGCGGCGCTCGTCACCGGCGGCGACAGCGGCATCGGGGCCGGAACCTGCCGCGCGCTCGCCGCGAGCGGCGCGCGGGTCGCCATCAACTACCTCGCGGACAGCACCGCCGCCGATGCGATGTGCAAGGAGGTCGCGGCGAGCGGCGGCGAGGCGATCGCCGTGCAGGGCGACGTCTCCAGCGAGGAGGAGGTGGGGCGCATGTTCGAGCGCTGCGTCGCCGCCTTCGGGCGCATCGACATCCTGGTCGCGAACGCCGGCATCCAGGCCGATGCCGCGGTGACGCAGATGACGCTCGCGGCATGGCGCCGCGTGCTCGACGTGAACCTCACCGGCCAGTTCCTGTGCGCGCGCGAGGCGATCCGGCGCTTCCTCGCGCAGCCGGCGACGCCGCTCTCGCGCGCCGCGGGCAAGATCATCTGCATGAGCTCGGTGCACGAGGTGATCCCGTGGGCCGGCCACGTGAACTACGCCGCGTCGAAGGGCGGCGTGCACCTCATGATGAAGACGCTCGCGCAGGAGGTCGCGCGGAAGCGCATCCGCGTGAACGCCATCGCGCCCGGCGCGATCGCCACGGCCATCAACCGCAGCGCCTGGGACACGCCCGAGGCGCGCGCGAAGCTCGTCACGCTGATTCCCTACGGGCGCGTCGGCGAGCCGGCCGACGTCGCGCGCGCCGTGCTGTGGCTCGCCTCCGACGACTCCGATTACGTGACCGGCACCACGCTCTTCGTCGACGGCGGCATGAGCCTCTATCCGGGCTTCGTGGACAACGGTTAGGCGCCTGGGCGATCTTCGGACCCCTCGATCGCGAGGGGTGCGCGCGCGAATGGGAAGCGGCCGTTCCCTATAGTAAAGTTCGCTACCCGGTCCGCCGAACCTTCGCGTGTCGAACCGCTCGCTCCGCTCCATCCTCGCGCTCGACGACCTCGAGCCCGCCGCGCGCCGCCGCCTTCCCGGTCCGGTCTTCGCCTACGTCTCCGGCGCGGTCGAGACCAACGCGGCGTGGCGCGACAACCGCGCGGCGTTCGACGAGTGGGGCTTCGTGCCGCGCATCCTGGTCGACGTCTCGAAGCGCACGACCAGGGCGACCGTCTTCGGCGAGGAGTACGCGCAACCGTTCGGCATCGCGCCGATGGGCATCGCGGCGCTCTCGGCCTACCGCGGCGACCTCGCGCTCGCGGCCGGCGCCGCGGCCGAGAAGATCCCGATGATCATGAGCGGCTCCTCGCTCATCCGGCTGGAGGAAATCGCGAAGGCGAATCCGCGCGCGTGGTTCCAGGCGTACATTCCCGGCGATGAGCGGCGCTTCGCCCCGCTCGTCGACCGCGTCGCGGCGGCCGGCTTCGCGACGCTCGTCGTCACGGTGGATGTCGCGGTGCTCTCGAATCGCGAGAACAACATCCGCGCCGGCTTCTCCACGCCGCTGCGCCCGTCGCTCAGGCTCGCGTGGGACGGCATCACGCATCCGCGCTGGCTGTTCGGCAACGCCCTGCGCACCATCGCGCGCCACGGCATGCCGCACTTCGAGAATTCCTTCGCCGAGCGCGGCGCCCCGATCCTCGCGCGGAACGTCGAGCGCGACTTCGGCGCGCGCGATCACCTGGACTGGAGCCACCTCGAGAAGATCCGTCGCCGCTGGAACGGCAAGCTCGTGGTGAAGGGCATCGTGCACGAGGCCGATGCGCGCATCGCGCGCGAGAGCGGCGTGGACGGCGTGGTCGTCTCCAACCATGGCGGCCGCCAGCTCGACGGCACGGTCTCGGGATTGCGCGTGCTGCCGGCGATCGCCGCGGCGAAGGGAGCGATGACGGTGATGTTCGACGGCGGCATCCGGCGCGGCACGGATGTGCTGAAGGCGCTCGCGCTCGGCGCCGAATTCGCCTGGGTCGGCCGCCCGTTCAACTACGCGGCGGCGATCGCGGGCGAGGCCGGCGTGCGCCACGCCGCGCGCATCCTCGGCGCGGAGATCCAGCGCGACATGGCGCTCCTCGGCGTGAATTCGCTCGCCGAGCTCGATCCGCGGCGATTGATGCGGCTGCGCTAAGCGCTCCCCTGCGCCTACTCCTCGAGCGTGAACCCGATCTTCACCGTGACCTGCCAGTGCGCCACCTTGCCGTTGGCGATGTGGCCGCGCGTGTCGGTCACCTCGAACCACTGCATGCTGCGGACCGTCTTCGCCGCCCTGGCGACGGCGTTGTGCACCGCGGACTCCATGTCCTTCGACGAGGAGCCGGTGAGCTCGAGGATCTTGTAGACGTGCTCGCTCATGGGGGTCGCCTCCGTGCGCTGGGAGTGGGAGCGCCAGCATAGCGCGAGACTCAGGCGGGCGCCTTTCCGGCGAGCTGCGCGGCGATCTCGAAGGATCGCAGCCGCGCGCGCCGCTCCCACGTCTCGGAGACGAGGATCAGCTCGTCGGCCCGGGTCGCGTCGACGATCTGCTGCAATCCCTCGCGCACGCGCTGCGGCCCGCCCACCACCAGCAACGCCATGCGCTCGGCCACCGCGAGCTGCTCGCTGCGCGTCCAGAGCCCGTCCATGCTCTCCACCGGCGGCTGCAGTCCCGCGCGCTGCCCGCGCAGGATGCCGAGCGTGCGCAGGTACATGCTGGTCGCGAGGCGCTCGGCTTCGATGTCGTCGTCGGCGGCCACCATCGGCACGCCCACCATCACGCGCGGCTCGGCGAGGGCGGCCGAAGGACGGAACTCGGCGCGGTAGATCTCGAGCGCCTGCAGCAGGTCGCCGGGCGCGAAGTGCGAGGCGAAGGCATACGGCCGGCCGATCTTCGCGGCGAGGTGCGCGCTGTACAGGCTCGAGCCCAGGATCCACACCGGCACTTCGATCCCGGCGCCGGGAATCGCGCGCACCGCCTGGCCGGCGCGCGCCGGCGCGAAGTACGACACCAGCTCCTGCACTTCGAGATCGAAATCGGCGCCGGTGGAATGGCGACGCAGCGCGCGCGAGGTGAGCGGATCGGTGCCCGGCGCGCGGCCGAGGCCGAGGTCGATGCGTCCCGGATACATCGTCTCGAGCGTGCCGACCTGCTCGGCGACGATCAACGGCGCGTGGTTGGGGAGCATGATGCCGCCCGAGCCCACGCGGATCTTCTGCGTGTTGGCCGCGATGTAGCCCATCACGACCACCGTCGCGCTCGAGGCGATCCCCTCGAGGTTGTGGTGCTCGGCGATCCAGTAGCGCGCGTAGCCCAGGCGCTCGGCGTGCCGCGCGAGCTCGCGCGAGGCGCGAAACGCCTCGGTGAGGTCGCCGCCCTCGGGATAGGTGACCAGGTCGAGGATGGAAAGGGCGGTGTCTTCGAGTTTCTTCATCGCTGCACCTCAAACGAAAACGGCAGCCCGCAGGCTGCCGTTCGATGCCGTGAGTCGACGACTCAGCCGATCGGGCGGATCGCGACCGCCTGCTTGCCCTTGGGACCGTCCTTCACCTCGAACTCGACCTTCTGGTTCTCCTTGAGGGTCTTGAAGCCGCTGCCCTGGATCTCGGAGAAATGGGCGAAGAGGTCCTCGCCGCCGCCGTCGGGTTTGATGAAGCCGAAGCCTTTGGAGTCGTTGAACCACTTCACGGTACCGGTGCTCATTGCGTTTCCTTTCGATCGAAAACCCTGGAAGCCCCCCAGGGACGGGGCCAGCGACAAAAGGAACGCAAGGGCGGGAACTGAAGTTAGAACGCCGGGATAGCGGCGGTACCTGGAGTCACTGCTCACGGTGCCTCTTCACTGCGAGCCGTATTATACGCAAACGCAGTTCCCCGCATTTCTCCCATCCACCCGTTCCATGAAGACCATTCCCGCTTTGTTTCTCGGGGCCGCGCTCGGCGCGTGCTCGTTGCCTTGCCTGGTTCCTTCGGCCCAGGCGCGCGAGCCCGCCGCGCCGCGGGCCGTCACGCCGCGCGGGCCGCTCACCGCTTCGGAGCAGGCGGTCGCGAGGCTCTTCGAGCAGGCGGCGCCCTCGGTCGCCTACATCAACACCGAGCGCGTGGAGCTCGGCGGCTTCTTCGGCCCGCAGGTCTACCAGGGTGCCGGCAGCGGCTTCGTGTGGGACGAGCGCGGGCACGTCGTCACCAACTACCACGTGGTGGAGGACGCGCGCAGCGTGCGCGTGCAGCTCGGCGGCAAGACTTACGATGCGACGGTGATCGGGGTCGCCCCGGACTACGACCTCGCGGTGGTGAAGCTGGCGCATCCGCCGAAGGGGTTGAGGCCGATCGCGATCGGCACTTCCGCGGACCTCAAGATCGGCCAATCGGTGTACGCGATCGGCAACCCCTTCGGGCTGCAGCGCACGCTCACCTCGGGCATCGTGAGCGCGCTCGACCGGCACCTCCCCACCACGGAGACGCTGGAGGTGGTGGGCGTGATCCAGACCGATGCCGCGATCAATCCCGGCAACTCCGGCGGGCCGCTCCTCGACAGCGCCGGCCGCCTCATCGGCGTGACGAGCGCGATCAAGTCGCCGGTGGGCGCCTCGAGCGGCGTGGGCTTGGCGATTCCCGTCGACCTCGTGAACCGCATCGTGCCGCAGCTCATCGCGCACGGCCGCGCGACGCTGCCGAGCATCGGCATCGTGCCGGTCGATCCGGACCTCGTGGCGAGCGCGGGCATCAACGGCGTGGTGATCGCGCGCGTGCAGCGCGGCTCCCCGGCGGCGCGCGCGGGATTGAAGCCCTTCGACGCGCGCACCGGCGACGTGGGCGACGTGATCGTCGCGGTGAACGGGCACAGCGTGGACTCGCTGCCCGCGTTCGGAGCCGAGCTCGACCGCGTCGGCATCGACAAGGAGGCCGACCTCACCGTGGTCCGCGACGGCAAGGAGCGCCACGTGCGCGTGAAGATCGTCGCGCGCGAGCGTTGAGCGCGCGGCCGCGCAGATGCAATCGCATGGGAACGAAAGCGATTCCGGAGCCGACCTTCAGTTCGGCGAAAGCCTCTCCGTGTAGCCTCGATCGTGCTGTCTTTCACAGGACGGTCACTAGGTTCGGAGTGCCCGGGAATGAACCCCCTCGGCACTCCGTTTTTTTTTGCGACCTTAGGATCGTCCGATGAGCGCTGAGCGCTGGGACCTCTTCTGTCGCGTCGTCGACAACTTCGGCGACGTCGGCGTCTCGTGGCGGCTCGCGCGCCAACTCGCGGTCGAGCACGGCAAGCGCGTGCGCCTGTGGCTCGACGACCTCACCGTGCTCGCGAAGCTCAGGCCCGAGATCGACCGCGGCTACGACCTGCAGCGCCTCGAAGGCGTGGAAGTGGCGCGGCTCTGCGAGCCGTTCGTGGTGGACGAGGTCGCCGATGTCGTGGTCGAGACCTTCGGTTGCGATCCTCCGGAGGCGTACGTGCAGGCGATGGCCGGGCTCGAGCGCAAGCCGCGTTGGGTGAACCTGGAATATCTCAGCGCCGAGGATTGGGTGGAGGGGAGCCATGCGCTTCCGTCGCCCAACCCGCGCTTGCCGCTCGTGAAGCACTATTTCTTTCCCGGGTTCACGCCGCGCACCGCTGGGCTGCTGCGCGAGCACGGGCTGCTCGAGCGGCGCGATGCCTTCCGCGCCGACCTCGGAGCGCAGGCCGCGTTCTGGCGTTCGCTCACCGGCCGCTCGCCGCCGGCGAACGCGCTCAAGGTGAGCGTCTTCGCCTACGCCGGCGCGCCGTTCGAGGGCCTGTGGCGCAGCGTCGCCGGCTATCCCGGTCCGGTGTGGCTGGTCGCGCCCGAGGGCGCCGCCGCGACCGCGCTCGCGCGGCACACGGCGCCGGCGAACGCCATCCGCCGCAACGCCGCCGACGGGGGCGCGCGCCGCGAAGTCGAAGTGCTCGTCGTGCCGTTCCTGCCGCAGGATCGCTACGACCAGCTGCTGTGGGCGTGCGACGTGAACTTCGTGCGCGGCGAGGATTCGTTCGTGCGCGCGCAGTGGGCGGCGCGCCCGTTCGTCTGGAACATCTATCCGCAGGAGCAGGGCGCGCACTGGGTGAAGCTCGCCGCCTTCCTGCGCCGCTACACCGAGGGACTCGATCGCGCGCGCACCGCCGCGGTCACCGGGCTCTGGGAGGCGTGGAACCAGCGCGACGGCGACGAAGCGCAGGGCGCGGCGCGGCTCGCGGAAGCGTGGGCTTCGTTCGCGGCGCGCCGCGAGGTCCTCGACGCGCACGCCGCCGCCTGGTGCGCGCGGTTAGCGCGTCAGCGGGATCTCGCCGAGCAGCTGGTGGATTTCGTCGATAACGTGCTAAAATGATTAGCTTTTCCGCAGGGAAAGCGTGAAGGAACGGTGTTGGAGCGGACGGAAGGCCGTGCTCGCCGCAGAGCCACGTCCCGGCCGCCGCTCAACACCCTCGGCCAGGGCTCGCTTTTACCCTCCGGTTGGGAGAGGGCCGTGCATCCCCCACTTGATAATCCGGCGGCGTCGCCTTACATAGGCCGCGGCGCCCCACGAACGCAACGGATGGAATCATGAAAATCGCTCAGGAACTGCGCAGCGGCAACGTCATCATGGTCGGCAAGGACCCCATGGTCGTGCTCAAGGCGGAATACAACAAGGGCGGCCGCAACGCCGCCACCATGAAGCTCAAGCTCAAGAACCTCCTCACCGGCAGCAACACGGAGACCGTGTACAAGGCCGACGAGAAATTCGAGCTGCTCGTGCTGGAGAAGAAGGAAGTCACCTTCTCGTACTTCGCCGATCCCATGTACGTCTTCATGGACAGCGACTACAACCAGATCGACATCGAGAAGGACAACCTCGGCGACGCGGTGAACTACCTGGAGGACGGCATGTCGGGCGAGGCGCTCTTCTACGAGGGCCGCGCGATCTCCTTCGAGCTGCCGACCACCATCGTGCGCGAGGTCGTCTACACCGAGCCCGCGGTGCGTGGCGACACGTCGGGCAAGGTGCTCAAGCCGGCGAAGCTCAAGACCGGCTTCGAGGTGCAGGTGCCCGCTTTCTGCGCCACCGGCGACAAGATCGAGATCGACACCCGCACGCACGAGTACAAGCGCCGCGTGAACGCCTGAGCGGTCCGCGCGGCGCTACTTCAGCTTTCTCAGCACCGC
>Ga0134128_10000889_pt1 | contig 40520 bp, 43 predicted proteins | sample KB31754_FD_96462 | JGI IMG/M metagenome (GOLD analysis project Ga0134128, IMG submission 96462) | Terrestrial soil microbial communities with excess Nitrogen fertilizer from Kellogg Biological Station, Michigan, USA - KB3-175-4 | ecosystem: Environmental > Terrestrial > Soil > Unclassified ...
ATGCGAGAAATAGGCTGATGCTCGAGATATTTAAGGACATTTTCTGAACAGCCAGCACGAGGTGGGTCAAGAACAACCAAAGCATTTTCAATCAGCGAGGTGCGCTTGAGAAAAAGCTCGACGTCAGCGAGAAAAAAATCAATTTTCTTGGGGCTGAGAGACTGATCGGCGATTGTTTTTTGCGCTAATTGTACGGTTTTTGAGTTGAGCTCAACGCCAATGATTTTCACCGTGGGAAATTTCTGCAAGAGGGGGAAAGTAAAATTACCAGCTCCTGCATAAAGATCATAAATGGCTGAAAATGCCGACGTGGCGGCCCATTCAAGAACAGTTTTGATGAGTTTCTCATTTTGCCAGCGATTGACCTGAGAAAAACCAACGCCTTCAAACGGAGAGTCTTCAAAAACGATTTCTTTTTCGCCAGAGGTTTTTAGCAGTAATTCAATTTTTGGAATCGATGTCTTGCGTCCTGTGGAAAGAGATTTTTTAAGAGCGGGAATTTCCTTGGCCAGAGCCTCTTCCGTGATCAAGCAGTCGTTGATGTCGACAATTTCGTGTGAGCCTCTGGCATAAAATCCCAGACGAGGCTGCTCATATTTCAACTGAATGCGATTGCGATAGCGAAGTGGCTGGGGACTTGCTTCGATCGCTTCAAATGCAGCATCATTCAAGTGATCTTTGAGTTGCTCGCGAACGATTTTTTCTTTTTGCTCGAGCTGTCCTTCGTAAGAGAGATGCTGCCAATTGCAACCGCCACAATGACCAAAATAAACACAAGGTGGTTTTACTCGCGAAGGGCCCGGAGATAAAATCTCAACGATTTCGGCTCGGGCAAAATTCTTTTTTTTCTCAGTGATTTGAACAAGAAGCTCGTCATCAGGAGCCGCCAAAGCGACAAAAAGAACAAGGCCTTCGTGTCGGGCGATTCCATCCCCACCGAAGGCCATCTTTTCAATTCGAACTTTTAATTTTTCCAAAATTACAGATTACAGATCTCGTGTTTGTCGAAGAAGATCGCCAATTCACGAGTTGCAGAAGCGATGCTGTCTGAACCATGAACTGCGTTTTCGCCAACATTGTCGCCATGTTTTGCACGGATTGTTCCAGGAGCTGCTTTTTTAGGATCGGTCGCACCCATCAATTCGCGGTTTTTTAAAACTGCGTTCTCACCAGCCAAGCACATCATGACCAAAGGACCTGAAGTCATAAAGCTAACAAGTTCTCCGAAAAAAGGACGCTCGCTGTGTTCCGCGTAGAATAACTGCGCTTTTTCTTTCGACATCACGCCAAGTTTCAAAGCCGCCACACGCAAACCGTTTTTTTCGAAATGAGTGATGATGTCACCAATCGCGTTTTTTTGAACAGCGTTTGGTTTAATGATTGAGAATGTTTTTTCGATAGCCATAATTACCCCTTACTTGAGCATTGATTTCAAAGTTTTGCCCATTTCTGCCGGACTTCGCGAGATTTTGCAACCAGCAGCTTCAAGAGCTTCAAATTTTGCCTCGGCAGTGCCTTTTCCGCCGCTAATAATAGCACCAGCGTGACCCATACGTTTGCCTTTTGGAGCTGACGCTCCGGCGATGAACACAGCCACAGGCTTTTTGAACTCTTTTTTGATGTAAGCAGCAGCTTCCTCTTCGGCAGAACCACCGATTTCCCCAATCATGACGACGCCTTCAGTCTCAGGATCCGCATTGTAGAGTTTCAAAATGTCGATAAAGTTGGTGCCATTCACCGGATCACCACCGATTCCAACACAAGTACTTTGTCCCAGACCCACTTGCGTGAGTTGGTGAACTGCTTCATAAGTCAAAGTTCCCGAGCGCGAAAGCACACCGATATGACCTGGTTTATGAATCGCGCCTGGCATAATTCCGATTTTGCACTGTCCAGGAGTAATCACGCCGGGACAATTTGGACCAATGAGACGAGTTCTACGTCCTTGCATGTATTTTTTTACTTTGATCATGTCTTGAACGGGAATTCCCTCAGTGATGCAAATCACCAGATCCAAATCCGCGTCCACAGCTTCTAATATCGAATCCGCAGCAAAAGGCGGTGGCACAAAGATCATCGAAACATTACAGCCCGTTTCTTTTTTAGCCTCTTTCACCGTGTTGAACACCGGAAGCCCAATGTGTTTCGTGCCGCCTTTTCCAGGAGTCACGCCACCCACCATTTTTGTTCCATAAGCAAGGCACTGCTCCGAGTGAAATGATCCTTGCGAGCCAGTCAGGCCTTGGCAAATCACGCGAGTATTTTTATCAATTAAAATTGCCATTAGTGACCTCTCACAGCTTTTACAACTTTTTGAGCTGCATCAGCTAAATCATCAGCCGGAGTGATATTCAAACCGCTGTCTTTGAGAATTTTTTTACCCATTTCAACATTGGTTCCTTCAAGACGAACCACCAAAGGAACTTTAAGGCCCACTTCTTTCGAAGCAGCAATCACGCCTTCAGCAATGATGTCGCATTTCATGATGCCACCGAAAATATTGACGAGGATCGCTTTTACTTTTGGATCTTTCAGAATAATTTTGAAAGCCGCAGTCACTTTTTCTTTATTCGCACCGCCGCCGACATCCAAGAAATTAGCCGGAGTTTCGCCGTTTAGCTTAATGATGTCGAGAGTCGCCATCGCCAATCCGGCACCGTTCACCAAACAACCGATGGTTCCATCAAGTTTAATAAAAGCCAGATCATATTTTGAAGCTTCGATTTCTGCGGGCTCTTCTTCGGTCAAATCACGGTACTCGACGATATCTTTTTGGCGATAAAGCGCATTCGAGTCGAAATTCATTTTTGCATCCAGCGCGATGATGTCGCCTTCTTTGGTCAAAACCAGCGGATTGATTTCAGCAATCGAGCAATCTTTTTCGACGAAGGCTTTGTACAGGCCTTGGAAAAATTGCGAAGCTTTGTTTATTGATTCATTAGGAATTCCAATAGCAAAGGCAAGCTCACGAGCTTGCCAAGCTCCCAGCCCAACTGTCGGATCAACGTCGACTTTTTTAATTTTCTCAGGATGTTTTTCAGCGACTTCTTCGATCTCAACGCCGCCTTCTGATGACGCCATCACGGTGACTCGGCCGGTGGCCCGATCAACAAGGGCTGCCACATAATATTCTTTGGCGATGTTGCAACCTTGCTCGATATAAACTTTTTGAACTTCCTTGCCTTCGGGCCCGGTCTGATGAGTGATCAAAGTCATGCCGAGCATATTCTTGGTCAGCTGTTCGACCTCGTCGATTGATTTCGCAATCTTCACACCGCCGCCTTTGCCGCGACCTCCAGCATGAATTTGTGCTTTGACGACCCAAACGCTGCCACCAATTTGTTTGGCGGCGGCGACAGCTTCGTCGGGAGAATGCGCAACACTGCCTTTGAGAGTGGCGACTCCATAGCGACGAAGCACTTCCTTGGCTTGATACTCATGAATGTTCATCTGATGTCCTGACTTGTTATTAGTATTGCAATTTTCCGAGTGCTTCGACGAGTTCACGAACAGCGCCCGCTGATTTCTCAAGGCCAGCACGTTCGGTGTCATTCAATTTCATTTCCATCACTTGCTCCATACCTTTTCCGCCCAATCGAGCAAGCACACCGATGAAAAGACCTTTCATGCCATACTCGCCATTAAGCTCAACAGCACACGGAAGAATCCGTTTTTCATCTTTCAAAATGCTTTCTGCCATTTGCACCGCAGAAGCTGATGGAGCGTAATAAGCAGAACCTGTTTGTAGAAGCTTGACGATCTCGGCACCACCAGTGACGGCACGTTGAACGATCTCGTCAATTTTTGCTTGTGGCAAAAGTTCTGACAAAGGAACTCCGCCAACAAAACAATAACGTGGCATCGGCACCATGGTGTCACCATGTCCCCCAAGAGTGAAACCTTGCACATCTTTTACAGATGAGCCGGTGGCTTCCGCAACAAAAGTACGGAAACGAGCTCCATCAAGAACTCCGGCCATACCGATCACGCGTTCGCGCGGGAAGCCCAAAGTTTGTTTCGCCACGAACGCCATTGCATCCAATGGATTTGAAACGATGATCACGACTGAATTCGGAGCATATTGCTTGATACCCAGACAGCAAGCTTTAACAATTTTTGCATTTGTTGAAAGTAAATCGTCGCGGCTCATGCCAGGTTTTCGAGGAAGTCCCGCAGTGACAATCACGATATCTGAATCAGCGATGTCTTTATAATCCGCAGTGCCGGTGATTTTTGAATCGAACATCTCAACCGCAGATGCTTGATACAAATCAAGCGCTCTACCTTTTGCTGCGCCCTCATTGATATCTAAAAGGACAACGTCGCCAAGTTCTTTCGCTGCTGCCCAATGAGCACACGTTGAACCAACAAATCCTGCGCCGATAACTGCTATTTTTTTTCTTTTGTGAGTCATTCAATATCTCCTTGCAAATGATGAATTATTCAATCTTAAATCAGAGTGATAGACAAGGCCGGAGGAGAAAAAATGAAGACATCGTTAGTCACTATTGCAGCGGCGTTATTTTTTGCGCAACTCGCCTTTGCGAGTCCAGCGGTGCTTGTTGAAGAGACGCCGATGACAAACACGACTTCGGTCGCCGCACCTTTTGAAAAAGAAATTGTGCCGCTGTCACAACGTGCTTCAATTCGAGATGTTGAAACGCAGAGCTTCGATGATGCTTTTGCGCTTCGAGCAAAGCGTCGAGTCGGTGTTGGATTGTCGACGATGGGGCAATTGGGGATGTTCGGCGCGCTGCTCGAGCTGAACTTCACCGCCGACAAGGCGCTGAATTTAGGTTTTGGTGGAGGTCCTGGCTATAACTCGTTTGGTTTGGGCTGGAAATATCTGTTGGGTGGAAGTTCTCTCACGCCCTATCTGAGTGCGGGCTACTCGATGTGGCATAATTCTTCGGGATCCGGAGATCTTTCAAATGCGACGCCCAGTGTGCTGAGCTCAAAGTTTTTAACAGACGATGAGAAGCGTGCAGGACAATTCAATATCAGCTTTCTAACGCCGACGACAGGACTTCAGTACACACAGCTGTCTGGGGATTATTTAGGTTGGAGCGGCTTCTTGGAAATTTCAATGATGACAAAGATTTCTGGGGGCTTGGCAATGGCGCCACTGGCTTCTCTCGGCGGGATTTACTACTTCTAAGCGCAACAGAATTTAGTTGAGACACTTTGCTGTAACAATAAATTGTTACAGCAAAGGTTTGGGCATAAAAAAACCCTCGGGGTTGCCGAGGGTTTTTCGTACTTTGAAAGTACTAGAAAACCTAAAAAACTAGCGTTTTTTAGTGGCTTTCTTTTTAGTAGTCGCTTTTTTAGCAGCTTTCTTAGTAGCTTTCTTTTTCTTCTTTGCCATGTGTGCTCCTCCTGATTTGGTTCCCTTATCGGAAACGCAAAGTTGTTTTTTCTTCTTTTAAAGAAGACTTCTTAGTTAAGTGTTAACAACGTGACCATTATCGTCAATAAAAATTTTTTCTTGAGTTCATTTTTTGCTTGAAGGGGGGAAATGGAGGTCAACATGGTGTTGATGTGGATCTTATTTTCCGTTTTCGGACTGTTCACCGCCGTTCGAACATTCAATGTTTGTGAATCTCAGAGGATTTTCCCAGAAAAGTACGCTGAGCCCCTCGCCATTTTTATTTCAGCGCTGATTCTGGCATTGAATTTTTTTCTCCGCGAGCATTTGTTGGCACAAATTTTTCTGCAATTGGGTTTATTTCTGACCCCAGCTTTTCTCTCTCGGATCATCTTTTTCCGTCGAGAAATGCATATTTTGAAAAACTTTGTCTCAATTTTAGATTCGGTGGTGATCAAGATGCGCGTCGGAGCTTCGTTGCGTGAATCTCTGCTGAGCACAGCAAGCTCACAAACGGTGTCGACGCAGTTCCTGTTGCAGGAATTTGTCACGTTGCTGTCGTTTGATCGGCCTATTTCGGAGCTTGTGAGCCATCCTAAGCTGCAAAAAAACTTTTCTGAGCTGAAAAAGATCGATCAACAACCCCATCGCGCCATTGAGCGGCTAAAATCGCTCCGAAGACGTCTTCAAATGGAGAAAAAGTTGCGACAGAAGTCGAGGAAGGCTCTGTTGCAGGCTCGCGCACAAGCAACAATCCTGTCAGTGATGTACATCTCGTTGCTGATTTACTCGCTGTGGAAATACGGGTGGAAAAGTTCCGGTTCCGTTTTTGCGGTGTCGTTGATGTTGTTTGGAGTTGGATCTTTATGGCTTTGGAATTTAGGAAGGAGATTTCAGTGGAAAATATAGCGCCGCCTCTTGAAATGTTGTTGTCGGTGAGATGGAGCCTCGAGAAGGGAGATTCTGTTCGAGCCGCAATTCTCACTTATATAGATGAAATTTCTGATTCACGCTGGAAAGAGGACGTCTTGTTGTGGTGGTCACTCTGCAATATGCGTGGGGACACCCAATCAGCTCATCAGCGGCAGAAAAGTCTTTATCGTCGCACTCTTTTGCAAACTCTCGAGCAGGGATTAGCCGGAGCCTCTATTTATCAACAAATTTGTCAGTTGGAAGAAGAAACCTGCCAAGCTTGCGAAGATGAAATCGAAAGATACTCTGCCCTTTTGTCGATTCGAGCGTTGATTCCACTGCTCTTTTTTCAATTTCCGGCTTTTTTCGTTCTGCTTTTGGGGCCTTTGCTGGCAACAGTTCTTGAAGCGGCGTCTTAAGGAAGCGCAAAGTTGTTGAAGCTCCTTCTTGGGATCGCTAAAGTCACCCCATTGAAGGAGAACGACCATGCATTTAAAAAATAATTTAAAAGACACTGAGCAAATTGAGCAGCTTGTTCTTGAACTGAATAAAGAAAAGCCAAGCCAGGAAAATGTTCGCTCATTGATGACGGCGGTCGGCCTTAACTACACAGAAAATTCAATTGATCAAATGAGTGCTGTTTTGACCTTGATGGGACAAATGCAGGCGTCTTCGATTCGTCAGCAGAAAAAACAAAAGGTTGCAGAGTTATGAGTGCTGAGAACAGAGTCTATAATAATGTTCTCGAAGCGATCGGGAACACACCGTTGATTCGCATGAATCATGTGACAGGCAACTCGCCACATACTTTTTGGGCGAAGGTTGAATATTTTAATCCGGGCACGAGTGTGAAAGATCGCATCGCCATTGAAATGATCGATCAAGCTGAAAAGCGCGGACAACTCAAGCCAGGTTCTATCATTATCGAAGCGACGTCAGGAAATACAGGACTGGGCCTGGCTATGGTTGCTGCAGCCAAAGGTTATAAATGCATTTTCGTCATGCCAGAAAAAATCAGTGAAGAAAAACGCGCCATTCTTCGCGCTTATGGAGCCGAGGTTGTGATCACTCCTTCTGTTGATTTCGATGATCCGCGCAGCTATTTGTCAGTGACAAAAAAAATGGTGGAAGACACGCCGGGCTCATTTTGGCCCAATCAATTCAACAATCCAGACAATGTGATGGCTCATTACAAAACAACAGGTCCTGAGTTATGGTCACAACTGGGTAGCAAAATAGATATGTTTGTCTCAGGTGCTGGAACGGGCGGTACTATTTCTGGAACTGGAAAGTTTTTGAAAGAGAAAAAGAAAGACATCAAAATTATTTTGGCTGATCCGATCGGAAGCATTCTCTACGATCTTCACTATCATAAAAAAATTGTTAATCCACCTCAGCCTTATAAAGTTGAAGGTGTTGGTGAAGATATGCTGCCAGATAATGTGCATATGGATGTTCTTGATGGTGCCGTTCAGGTTTCTGACAAGGACGCTTTTCAAATGACGAGAAAAATTATCTCTAAAGAAGGTCTTTGTGTGGGACCCTCTTCGGCGATGACTTTGGTTGCAGCCATGGAGTATTCAAAAAAATTAGAAAAGCCATCGAACATCGTTGTGATGTTCCCTGACAACGGTCGGGCATATATGAGCAAAGTCTTTAACGACGGATGGATGAAAGAGAACGGACTTTTATGAAAACAGAATCAAAAAAAATGGGGTTTTCCACTCGTGCGATTCATGCTGGTCAAGAACCTGATCCCAGCACGGGCGCGATCATGACTCCGGTCTATCTGACCAGCACTTATGTGCAGTCGTCTCCGGGAGTTCACAAAGGTTGGGAGTACAGCCGCACTCACAATCCGACTCGCAAAGCTTTCGAGAATTGTTTGGCAAGTCTTGAAGAGGGAACTCATGGATTTGGTTTTGCTTCTGGTTGTGCGGCGACCACAACGGTTTTGCATTTGGTAAAAAATGGCGATCATGTGATTGCAGGCGATGATATGTACGGCGGAACTTTTCGGCTGTTTGATAAAGTGCTTAAACACGATGGAATGCAATTTTCTTTTGTGGATTTGACCAATCCTGAAAATTTTAAAAAAGCGATTCAGCCAAACACCAAAATGGTGTGGCTTGAAACTCCGACAAATCCAACGATGAAGTTGGTCGATATTAAAAAAATTGCGGCTGAAGCCAAAAAACATAATATCATCGTGGCTGTTGATAACACGTTCATGAGTCCAATGTTTCAACGTCCACTGAGTTTGGGTGCCGACATCGTTGTTCACTCGGTCACAAAATATATTGGTGGACACAGTGATGTGGTGGGTGGCGCTGCAGTCACCAATCGTGCGGACTTGGCCGAGCGCTTGGCCTTTCTCAGTAATTCCATGGGTGGCATCATGTCTCCGTTTGATGCTTTTATGTGTCTGCGAAGTTTGAAAACCTTGCCGCTACGAATGAAAGCGCACGAACAAAATGCACAAGCAGTGGCCGAGTTTTTAGAAAAGCATCCCAAAGTGCAAAAGGTGGTTTACCCCGGATTGAAGTCTCATCCTCAGCATGCATTGGCGAAAGAACAGATGGTGGGAATGGGTGGAATGATCACGTTTTTTATCAAGGGTGGAATGGAAGCAGCTCGAACCTTTTTGGAAACAGTCCGCATTTTTGCACTGGCTGAATCTTTGGGAGGCGTTGAGTCTCTGGTTGAGCATCCAACCATCATGACGCACGCTAGCGTGCCACTGGAAAATCGCAAAGCTTTGGGCATTGATGATTCATTGATCCGCCTCAGCGTGGGAGTTGAAGATCTGCAAGATTTATTAGCAGATCTCACGGCCGCGTTTGATAAAGTGAAATAATCTTTTTAAGAACCTAAAGGTCGTTTCCGACAAGTTTCGTTGACTTGGATATGTGTGAAACGGTAACTAAATGATCTCTTTTTGGACTGTTCCAAGAATGACACTGGCCTGGTAGCTCAGTTGGTAGAGCAGCGGACTGAAAATCCGTGTGTCGGCGGTTCAATTCCGTCTCAGGCCACCATCTTTTTTCCCACAATGAATTTTTAAAAGAGTATAATCAGATATGATTTTAGAAAGCCTTGTCGGTTACATGCTGGGGAGCGAGTTCGTTTTGTGGGCGCATTCTCGCTCGGAAACTTTGCCACAAAATCCGCAGTATTTGGTTCTGTTGGGCCATAAAGGTGGCGAGCAAAGTCCTGTCACTCAAGATCGATTTATCAATGTCATTGAAGCGATGAAAAAATGGCCGCAAGCGCAGCTCATTGTCACTGGCAATGAAGAAAAAGGTGAAATTTCTGCTTATCAAGCGATGCTTGAGCAAGTCGGGGTCTCCCGTTTTCTGATCGAAGCAAAAAGTAAAACAACCTGGGGAAATTTCAAAAATATTTTGCCGCTTTTAAAATCGCGGAAAGAAGCCGTTGTCATTGTCACCAGCGAATATCATCAACGCCGATCACTTTTGATTGCGCGTTCCTATGGACTTAATGCGCACGCATTTGGAAAAGATTCGCAAATTTATAGCAACGCTAAGAAATTATTTTTGAAAGAGCGATTGGCATTGTGGTACTCAGTGCCGCGCGCTTTGTGGAATCGTATCACTTTGAAATAGGTGGTCCGCCAACTCGCCCGTCCCTGACTTCTTATCTCTGTTGGTTTCCATGCTCATCCTGAACAAGAGTCACTGCACACGTTGAAGAAACCAATTCTACTTACAGTTCCAATATCTTCCTTACGATTTCCAAGACTAGCAGAACTAGACCAAGGGCCTCTTTAAGTATCCGCAAAATACGACGAACAGTAAACCGGTGAGAGTTTGTGTCCGGCATTGAATCCTCCTTTTGAAATTCGGAGATTCAAAGTCGATTAAAAGCGAGATTGGCGAACCAGTCTCGCTTTTTGCATTTTATGGGCCAGCTATTTCAAAGCGATGAAGCTGAGTTGGCGTCCTGAATTTTCTTTATCGCGGCGGAAAGAATGAAAATCAGAATTGGTCATGGTGTCGTGTGAGTAAAATGAAATTTGCTCAGGCAAGATATCGTATTCGTTCAGTTGATGTTCGATGATTTTTCCTAGATTCACCAAGTATCGGTCACCGCGCTGTTTATAGACCGAGGTTTTATCTTCGTTATCAAAGCTTTTTAGTAATTGCTCAAGCACGTCTCGTTGCACTTCGAAACTTTTCTGTTCGATGTGGGGGCCTATGAAAAACTGCATTTGCTCGGGAGAACAATTTTCGTCAATCAGCTTTTGAATTGTTTGTGGAATAAGCCTCTGTTCAACTCCACGCCAGCCAGCGTGAATTCCAGCAATCCATTTTTGATCGGCACAGTAAATCATCACCGGAGTGCAATCCGCAGTCACAACATTCAGGGCCCAATTGGTTTTGTCAGTCATTTGAGCGTCACCGTTTCGAATTTCACCGTGATTTTGAGCCAAAAGAATTTCGTGGCCATGGACTTGCTTCATGCGGCAAAACTGAAATTGCGGATATTTTTTTTGCAAGTTCTCAAGACTGGAATTTTTATTGCCGAATAAAATCAGAAAATCTTCACTTTCAATTTCGGCCCCAAGCGGAGTCTCCATTTTAAGGAACATTTTTAAAAAGTCCTTTTAAGGTCGAGCGCAGATCTTCGGGCCAGTTGACCTTGAAAGATAAATTTTCTTGAGTGCGAGGATGAATAAATCCAAGCTCTGCGGCATGCAAAGCAAAGCGTGGAAATTGAGAGAGTTTTTCGCGAAGATGCGAGCTTACAATGGATTTGAGTTTTCGATCCGATCCGTAAAGATGATCACCAATGATCGGAATTCCAAATTCAGAGAGATGCACTCGAATTTGATGAGTGCGCCCGGTCTCAAGTTTTAATTGCAAATAGGAAATCCCCTGCGAACTTCGCTCGATCACTTGATATTTCGTCACCGCCCATTTGCCAAATTCAGGAGGGTCGTTTTGATTTTGAAGCGGGCGATGATCGTCTCCAAGAACGTTAGCGAATTTTTTTCGATCGATCGGATGCCTTGCTAAATAACTTTGAATCACGCCTTCAGTTTTTGCCGGTGTTCCTAAACAAGCGGCATAATAAATACGATGGACAGAGCGAGCTTTAAATTGCTCGGATAATTTTTCTTGAGAGAAGTCATTTTTGGCGACGACCAAAACACCGCTGGTGTCTTTATCCAAGCGATGCACAATTCCAGGACGCTCATCACCAAATTTCATATCGAAATCATCAGCATGAGCAATCAAAGCATTCACCAAAGTGTCTTGGGCATGTCCAACTGCTGGATGAACCACAAGACCCGGCGGCTTATTCACAACCAGAAGATCTGAATCCTCAAAAAGAATTTCGAGTTTGAAATCATAAGGCTGTAGAGTCGTAGGCTCCGCTGTCGGCCAAGAAATTTTTAATTGATCAGAGGCTTTGATCGAATGAGAAGACTTCACTGTTTTGTCATTTACAAGAATGCGTCCTTGATTGATCAAACTTTCAGCGCGAGATCTTGAGCGAATGTCGGGGAGAAGGCTCAGTGCCTTATCAAGCCGAAGCCCGATCATTTCAGGCAAAAGCTCGATCGATTGAAACTCTTTATTTTCCAAGAGTGGCCTTGAAGCCTTTCATATAAGAGTCGCAGACTTTTTTCTCGTCAAGGCCGAGAACTTTGGCAACTTGACCGACGTAACCACGAACGAAAACAGGTGCTGGCAAACTGCCGCCATCATTTTTTTCAATGGCATTAATGTAATAAGCGCTGATTTTGGTGATTTCGCTCATGCGTTCGAGTGGAATTTTTTTGTATTCGCGAACCTTCTTAATGAAGTCGCCGTTCCAATCGTCTTGATTTTTAATATCGTCTTCGAATTTTTCATCAAGACGATATTCAATTTTTGTCGAAGGCTTTGGTTTTTCAGGCAAAGTGATCTGACTTTGTAATTTTAAAGACTCGTAAGATAAATCGCCTAATTTGATTCCGGCCTGAGAAAGCTTCTCGTCGTAGAGCGAGCGTAAAGTTTTATTACCCAGAACGAGATAGGCCTCTTCCACTAATTTTAAAAGCTCGCGAGCTTCTTCTTCGGTAAAAATTGTATAGATCGCCGGATTTTCGCCAGAGTAGGTGGCTTTTGCGCGCTCATAGGCGCCAGTAACTTCGTGCTGGGGACAATGGTGACTGACTTCGAGAATGTCGTAGTAATTGTATTTTAAGTTTTCCATCGCACTTAAAAATATAGCATGGGTTTAGACGGCAGCTCTATATAAATTCGCAGTTGAATTCGTATTTGTCAGCTGCTTGCACACACTCAAGAATTGTCCAGCCAAAGGTGTAAATGGTTTTTCAATCAGCATCGGTTCACGACTTTTCACTGACTGCCAGACGGCGTTGTCGAAATCGATTGCACCAACATAATCCAAACGCAAATCGTAATATTTATGACAAACGCTTTTGATCGAATGACCTAGATCTTGGTCTTGGCGGCAGCGGCACGAATTGACCAACAAGCGCACGGGGCGTTGATTCAATTGCTCAAAATAATCAAAAGAAAATCCCACAGACTCTTTCAAATAAGAACGGAAAGAAAAATATCCTTTATGATCTGAACTTCGGTAAGCCCGCAAAGTGGCCTGCAGCTTTTGATAGCTTTCGGTCGTTGAAGATTCGCGGAGTTTGTAGCAAATAAAAGATTCTAAAAAGCGGTATGTTTTTTCAACAGATGTCGGCTCTGAATCAGAAATCAGAATTTTTTCGTCGGCTTGAGTAAAAAGCTCGAGGTAAGAAAGCAAAGGGCCGGCGCCCAAATCAAAAAGCACATAGTCGTAATTCAACTTACGGCAAGCAGCGACTATTTTTTGAGTATCTTCAATGCTGACATCAGAAGGCGCCCAAGAATCCCAAAAGCCTTGCAAATAGGAAACCTTCGGAATTTCCGTTGCCTGAATCAGTTCTTCCATTGGGCGGCCATCATCGAAAAACATGCGTAAATTTTTATCGGAAAGTTTAAGACCGAAAGTGGTATGGAGATTGGCGCCACTCATGTCGAAGTCGACAATCAGGACTTTAAAATTTAATTTCGAGAGGGTGATTCCGAGGCTTGAAGAAACAAACGTTTTTCCAATTCCACCCTTGCCTGCACCGACGACCCAAAGTTGTGACATAAAAAACAATCTCCCAAAATGATCATTTCACTCTGAGATTTTCTTCGGCTTCTGACGCTCTTATATAAAGGGGAAGATACGAATTCCATTCGATGGTCTGGTTTAGTTTTGCACGACGAGAAGCTTCAACAGCTAAAGTTTCTGCCGAGGGAAAATCAAGAACGGCACTTTCACGGCGTATTTTTTGGCGAAAATTTTCACTCCAAAGGGCTTCATAAGCTAGGTAACCTTCACCAACGCAAAGAACTTGCGAGTTTAAAGAAAGAACATGTTTTTCAATATCTTGGATAGAAATAGCTGCGGGTCCAGTTTGAAAGACAAAGGCTTCGTCGGAAGCACTTTCGACACTTGAAAAAAGGCCGGTGTAGAGAAGATTTTTGTAAGCATTGAGAATGCTTAAAATGGGACCGGTCCAGCTAGTTGTTTTTCGTGCTTGAATCGCCATTAAGGTCAGTGAATCGATGGCGACCATAGGCTTTTGAAAAGTGTAGCAAAAACTTTTAGCAATATTGGCAGCAACTCGGATTCCGGTGAAGCTGCCGGGGCCGAGGCTGGCCGCAAAAATATCAATATCTTTCAGTTTGAGATTTGCTTTTTGAAGACAGCGATCAATCGCGGGATTGATGAACTCACTATGGGCTCGTTGACTCATGGATGTTTCAAAGGCTAAAACTTTTCCGTCAATGGAGAGTGCGGCACTCCCCATTGTTGAACTTGTTTCTAGCGCCAAGACCTTCATGAATTCACAACCTGTCACCAACCAAGCAGTCTGGTGAAGTCGTTAAAAAGAGCAAAGGCCATCAGACTCATGAGCACCGCAAGACCCACTTGCTGGGCAATTTCCATTTTCCTCATGCTGACTGGCGCTCCGCGGAAGGCTTCAATCGTGTAAAATAAAAGATGTCCGCCATCGAGTACGGGAATCGGCAATAAATTTAAAATAAATAAATTAATGGAAATCACGGCCATCATTTGTAAGAAAGAAACCATGCCAATTTTAAATGTCTCGCTGGCCGCTTGACCAATGGAGATCACGCCACCGATATTTTTTGGAGAAATTTTTGCTTCGATCAAACGCACGAAACTCAGCACCGTCATCTCAGTGACTTCAATGGTTTTATGCCATCCGCGCTTCATGGCAGCCCACGGATTATGAGCGCGAACACTGATCAGATCGACACTGGCCAATTGATACCAAGGCACAATCCCAACAGTGAAACGCTTTTCCTCACCACCTTGTGCATTCATTTGCTCGGTCATTTTCGGAGCCATTTGAAAGCTCATGGTTTTTCCACCACGGTCTACTTCGACAACCAAAGATCCCTGGCCAGTAAATGTTTTCACTGTCTGCAGAATGTCTTCCCAATGCTCGGGAACTTTATCTTGGATTTTTGTGATTCGATCGCCGGCTTGCAGGCCTGCCGCCATTGCCGGAGAGCCATCCATAATTTTGGCGAGATAAAGATCAGCAGAATCGATGCCGAGCACACCCATGGAAGAGTATTTTGAAATCGGAAGTTGAAAATTCAGAATTTGTGGCTCTTTAGCATCGATGGGTTCATATCTTTCGATTTCCAATTTGATCGGCTGAGACTGCATTTGCACAAAAAGATTTTCCAACTCGCGGAAGTACTTCACTTTTTGACCGTTGATCGAACGAATGACATCACCCGTGTGCAGACCATTTTGCGCAGCAATTGTTCCAGCTTTAACACCAATAACGGGCGCTTTGGAAGAGCTAGAAAGTCCAGCGACGTCGCCAACTTGACTATCGATACTGAGGATATTTGGATTTTCCGCCAGATGCGGAGTGATTTGAAAAGTCGCATCTTGATCTGAATTTTCACGCAAGACTTGCACTTGCAAAGACTGATCGTGAAACTGATTCATCATTTTTTGAAATTGGTCCCAAGTCTGAATTTTTTCATTTCCAGCTTTGAGGATTTTATCTCCAGAGCGAAAGCCAGCTCCATAGGCGACGGAATCTTGAAGAACATCGCCCACAACCGGAGCGCGCATTTGCTCGCCAGCTAAGGCCACCACGAAGAAAATCAAAAGAGCGAAGAAAAAATTCATCAAAGGTCCAGCTAAGACCACGGCGATTCTTTGGAAAACCGGCTTATGAGTGAACGAATAGCGCTTCTCTTCCTCAGGAATTTGCGCGGACAATTCATCTCCGAACATTTTAACATAACCGCCCAGAGGAATCAGGGAGAGGGCGTAAGTGGTGTCACCTTTTTTACGCTGTAATATTTTTTTGCCAAATCCGAGACTGAAAACTTCGACTCGAACGCCAAAAAATTTAGCAACGAGAAAGTGCCCTAACTCGTGAACGAAAATCAGCAATCCTAAAAGGACCACAAAGGGAACAATCGCGGAAAGACCTGAATGAAGATAACCAAAAATTGTATCCATTTACTTAAGCCCACCTTTGGTGTGACCTTTATTTTAAAAAGCCATCGCGAGAAGGGCTACTTCTTTATCAAAATGAGATGAAAAATTCTGAAAAACCAGACCATGAATTATAAAAGATGCGTCAAAACAATTTTTCGATCAGATGGGCAAACGTCAAAAAGATCGGTACGCCGAAAAGAACACCATCTAGACGGTCGAGAATTCCGCCGTGGCCAGGCATAATGGTGCCCGAATCTTTGCGATTCGCCACACGTTTGAGCAAGGATTCGAAGAAGTCACCCAGTTGCGAGATGAAGCCAGTCAAAACACCGACCAACATCAAAATCCAGATGTCATACTGCGGAAGAAAAAAATGAATCGCTCCGCCTGCCAATAAAGAACCTAAGAGACCGCCAAGGGCCCCTTCGAAAGATTTTTTTGGAGAAATCAGTGGGCTGATTTTATGTTTTCCCCACAGCATCCCAAAGCCATAAGCCAAAGTATCGCCAGCAAAAACCACAGCAAGCAGCGAGAGAAACCAGATCTCGCCATTTTTCAACTCGGTGATCTGATAAGCAAGCCCTGGCAAAACACCGATGTATAAAAATCCAAGAACCCCTTTGCTCATAAAGAACTTAAGAGCCTCAAGATCTGAGAATTTCTTTTCATTGAGAATACAAAAAGCGCAAAAAAGCACACTGAGGCTGGCAAAGCTGAGCATTGAAAAATCAATAGCTCGTGCGGTGATAAAAAAAATGATCAAAGTTAAAAGAACAAAGAAAATCTGCAGACCGGGAGCTTCTTCGCGCTTGTACAGCATACGAACCAGCTCGCGCACACCAAGGAAAGGCGTGAGATAAATTAGAAATCGTAAACCTTGAATATCGAAAAAATAAATCAGAGCAGCGACAATGATAACAGCGACGATCGCAGAAACGACTCTAGTAGAGATTGTTTTCATTGTTGTTCAATGCTCCAAATCGACGGTCGCGTTTGAGAAAACTCAAAACGGCAATATCCAAATCCTCTTCGGTGAAATCAGGCCACAAGGTCGTTGAAAAAAAGAATTCACTGTAGGCTGCCTGCCAGAGAAGGAAATTGGAAAGGCGGCATTCGCCACTGGTGCGAATAATGAGGTCAGGATCGGGAGTTGGCCTAGATTGAAGTTGTGCATCTAAAGAGGCTTCATCGATTTGATTCAAAGATATTTCGCCAGCAATGGCTTTGGCAGCAAGAGCTCTAGCGGCGTCGGCAATTTCCTGACGTGAGCCATAGCTGATCGCAAAAGTAAGAACCATGCCCGTGTTGTTGATGGTGGTCTCGCGGGCGTAATCAATGGCTTTTAAAACGTCGGCAGGTAATTTTCGCAAATCGCCGATCACGCGAAAGCGAATATTTTGCTTCATCAAAGTGGCGGTTTCTTTGCGCAGATAACGACGCAAAAGATTCATCAGAAAAAGTACTTCCGTTTGGGGACGAAGCCAGTTCTCACTGGAAAAAGCATACAAGGTCAGATTGGCGATCTTCTTTTTTACTGATGCCGTAATGATTTTTTTTGCAACTCGGGCGCCTTTGATGTGCCCATAGGTCCGCGGACGACTGCGTAGCTGAGCCCAGCGGCCGTTTCCGTCCATAATAATTGCAATGTGCTTTGGAGGAGTCATCTTTTCGCCAACCACAAGTTAGATGGTCATGATGCTTTTTTCTTTTTCTTCGGAGAGGGCGTCGACTTTTTTAATATAGTCATCGGTCAATTTTTGCACATCGACCTCTGATTTTTTTGCTTCATCTTCACTGACTTTTTTATCTTTCAAAGCTTTTTTCACTTCCTCATTGGCATCACGACGAGCCATGCGGATAGAAACCCTGGCATCTTCAACAATCTTTTTCGTTTGTTTGACGAGATCTTTACGACGATCTTCGGTGAGATCGGGAACTTTCAAGCGAATGACTTTGCCGTCATTCATTGGGCTCATGCCGATGTCGCTTTTGATGATGGATTGTTCAATCTCTTTGAGGATCGAACCTTCCCAAGGAGCAATCAAGAATGACTTTGCGTCAGGACAAGAGATCGCAGCCACCTGATTCAAAGGTGAAAGATTTCCGTAATAATTTACTTTAATATTATCGAGCATAGAAACTTGCGCCCGGCCGGTGCGGATTTTTTTCAACTCATTGGCTAATGATTGAAGTGATTTCTCCATTTTATCTTGAGCTTGTTTTTTTGAATCTGCGATCATGTTGCCTCCTGATGAGCTTAGTGAACCAAAGTCCCAATATTTTCTCCCTGAATGGCTTTCACGATATTGCCATTGCCTGAGAGATCGAAACTGAGGATCGGAAGTTTATTATCCATACAGAGGCTGACAGCGGTGAGATCCATCACGGCCAGTCCACGCTGGAGAACCTCAATGTAACTAATTTTATCAAATTTCACGGCATCTTTGTGTTTCATCGGGTCTTTGTCATAAATGCCATCGACTTTAGTGGCCTTCATCAAAATCTCAGCATTGATTTCCATGGCGCGAAGAGCTGCCGCAGTATCTGTTGTGAAATACGGATTTCCAGTGCCGGCTCCAAAAATCACGACACGGCCTTTTTCAAGATGGCGAACCGCTCTGCGACGGATATAGGGCTCAGCGATTTCAGCCATTTCAATGGCCGTCTGAACACGAGTCGGTACGCCTTCTTTTTCAAGAGCATCTTGCAAAGCCAAAGCATTGATCACAGTCGCTAGCATTCCCATGTAATCGGAACTGGCGCGGTCCATACCCTGAGCAGAAGCAGCAACACCTCGAAAGATGTTTCCGCCACCGATCACGATGCCAAGTTGAATATTGAGTTTCATTGCCGAAGCGACGTCTTTAGCAACCTGCTGAATCACGGTGGTGTTGATGCCAGTGCCTTGTTGGCCAGCAAGAGCTTCACCGCTGAGTTTCAGAAGAACTTTTTTGTACTTGGGTTCTTTCAATGTTGCCTCTTTTTGTTCTAGTGACCTTTTGCTGCTGCTGTTTGAGCTGCAACTTCAGCTGCGAAGTCGTTGGATTTCTTTTGCAAACCTTCGCCCAATTCAAAACGAACGAATTGCTTCAAAGTAAATGCTTCGCCGACTTTTTTCTGAGTCTCAGCCAAATAGTCTTTTACTTTTTGATCTGGGTTTTTCACGAAAGCTTGTTCCAGCAAGCAGCTTTCAGCCAAGAATTTATTGATCTGACCGCCGACAATTTTGTCGAGCATTTCAGGTTTTTTACCTTGCTCCAAAGCTTTGGCACGCAAAATTTCTTTTTCTTTCGCAACGAGAGCCGCAGGAACTTGATCAGGAGATAAAGCCAAAGGATTCATGGCAGCCACGTGCAAACAAATGTCGTTTGCAAAAGTGCGAGCCGCATCGTTATTGCCAGCGTAAGAAAGTTCAACCAACACGCCGATTTTGCCATCGCCGTGGATATAAGTGTGGACAAGTCCTGAAGTCTGCACACGAGCAAAACGACGGATCACAAGATTCTCACCGATTCTGGCAATGGTTTCTTTCAACACAGTGCCGACGCTTTCGCCCGATTTCATTTTCAAATCAAGCAGAGCTGTCACATCTGTCGGGTTTGTTGTTGCCACAGTTTGGGCCACATCAACCACGAAAGTTTTAAATTGATCATTACGAGCGACGAAATCTGTTTCAGAGTTGATCTCTACAACCACGCCAGTCTTTCCATTCACAAGTGCGGTGACAACACCTTCAGAAGCCAAGCGATCTGCTTTTTTTGCAGCCGAAGCGAGACCTTTTTTGCGAAGCCATTCAATGGCTGCTTCGAAGTCACCTTTGGTTTCTTCAAGAGCTTTTTTACAGTCCATCATTCCAGCATTTGTTTTTTCACGCAGATCGCGCACCATTGAGGCAGAAATTGACATGGGATTTTCCTTTTTAATTAACGGCTAAATAAATTGATATTTCAGAGGAACAAAAAAAAGGGGCTGGTGAGCCCCGTTTTCTTTAGCTTTCAGACTCTTCTTCAGTCGTTGGAGCTTCAAGCTCAGCTTGAATTTCCACAACTTCGGCCATTCCGGCAGCGACGAGTTTGCGTTGTTTTGCAACTTTAACCACTTCTGGTCCCGCTGGTTTTTCTCTTTGAGGTTTCGCTCCACCTTTTGCAGGGGCGCGACCTTTTTTGTCAGCAGGAGCTTCGTCTTTTGCGAAAGTTTCTTTCGCCAAGTCCGAACCTTTGTCAGTGCTCGTACGCAATTTTTGTTCGTACTCTTTCGCACCTTCGACATAAGAATCAGCAATCAGGTTCGCAAACAATTTGATCGAACGGATGGCATCGTCGTTTCCTGGAATTGGATATTCGATGGCTTCAGGATCAGAGTTTGAATCAGCAATACCAACAACGGTGATACCCATGCGTTTTGCTTCAGCAACCGCGATGTGTTCCTTTGGAAGATCAACCACGAACATGACAGACGGAGCGCCTTTCATGTCACGGATGCCGCTGAGATAATCAGACAAACGGATGTATTCTTTTTCAATGCCGGCGCGTTCTTTTTTTGTGTAGTACTCGATCTCGCCGCTTTCTTTCATTTTGTCGATTTTTTTCAGACGATCGATCGAAGCTTTGATGGTTTCAAAGTTCGTGAGCATGCCGCCCAACCAACGTTTTGTGACGTGGTACTGACCACATTTTGCCGCTGCTTCTTGAATCGGTTCGATGGCTTGTTTTTTCGTTCCTACGAAAATCAAGCTTCCACCGTCAGCAGCAACTGATTTTACGTACTCAGCAGCTTTGTTTGCACGTACCACAGTTTTTTGGAGGTCAATGATATGAATGCCTCCGCGAGCTGTGTAAACGTAGGGTTTCATTTTTGGATTCCAACGCTGTGTTTGGTGTCCGAAGTGGACTCCAGCGTCTAACATTTCTTTCATGGTCACAGTTGCCATGGGGGTTCCTTTCTGGTTAAGCCACCTTTCTGACAGGGACCTGCTCGGATTGGGCAGGTAATTACTCTTAACGAGACCAGTTGATGTCAAAAAGTGCGTATTTAGTGAAGAAGGGATTAACACAGCCAAAATCCCGAATCAACGGCATTTTGGCGATTTTCTAAGGCAGTCTAGGGGCGCTTTGGAGTATTGATTCTTTTAAGGTTCGTCGGCAAATTTCACCAATAAAACGAAATCTTTTTTTTCGGTGTCCTTCAAATGAGTGCGAGCCCAGCCCATAATGAACTCAGTGAGAACTTTACGAGCCCCGTCACGAAGCTCAGCGGGAATTGGTTTCCCGTTGGGCGTCGCATCTGTCGTCGGAGTTGGGGCGGTGGCGATCAAACTGCCGCCATCCAACTGGTATTTCCAAGGACTTTTTAGGCTCACCAAGTAAGAAACAGGTCCCTGTTCAGAGGTGCCTTCGGCAACCTTCATCGTTGCCGGAGCTTGTGCTAAAAATTCGTTGAAGCTGAGTTCAAGTTGGGTTGAGACCTCGACCTTGTAAGTTCGGGCGTCCTTAAAAACCTTATAAATGACAAAAGAAAGACCCAAAACAGCGACAAATAGAACGGCAATCAGTGAACGACCTGACATTTTTTAACTCCTGTGAGAGAACGGGCCCAGCATAATCGAGGTTTTGAACATGAACAATGCTTTGCAGTTTCGAAGAGCCACTTTGACTGATGCAGAAGGACTGAATCAGCTCGTGAACTCGGCCTATCGCGGAGATAGCAGCCGAAAAGGTTGGACCACCGAGGCCGATCTTCTGGATGGGCAGCGCATCGACGTCAATTTTTTGCGAGAAATGATCAATCATCCCAACACAGTGATTTTACTAGCTGAACGCTGCCTTGAACACTCCGACGGGGGTACCGCCCCGAGAGTGCTGATCGGTTCGGTTCAGCTCGAGAAAAAAGCAGAAGATGGTTGTTATCTGGGAATGTTCACAGTGCGACCGGATCTGCAAGGCTCCGGTATCGGCAAAATTTTTATGAGTGAAGCTGAGGCTTGGGTTCGAAAAAATTGGCATTCAAAATGGATTGAAATGACCGTGATCACTTTGCGCAAAGAGTTGATCGCATTTTATGAGCGTCGCGGTTATCAATTCACCGGTGAGGTCAGACCGTTTCATCATGATGAGCGCTTTGGAATTCAAAAGCGCTCAGGAATCGAGCTCGGTGTTTGGAGAAAAAGTCTCTAATACGTTTAGGAAAGACAAAAAATAAGTGCTGTTTTGATCATGTCTGAAGTTACGATGTCCCCATCTAATACTATCTTATTATTGACCAAAGTACTTCTCATATAAAACTTCCATGAGTTTTGAGAAAGGTCATAGAAAATTGGGCTTCGTCTAAAGTTATCAGGTAATTTGGACGCCTGGATGTTCATCAGAATCAAGGATTGTGACGGTTCATTGGTGTTGATCCGTATGTCTGGAGTCAATTGAAAATAATTTGAACTAAATCGAATTTGAGTTCCATCAAGGGAAAAGTCTCTTTCGAACGCAGACGTTGATCCCTGATTGATTAGATTTACCTTCGCATCACTGCCTTCAACAAAAACTGTTAGTTCACTAAATAGCGACTTTTTTGCCTTTTCAAATGCTTCAAAGTCTTTAATGAACATTTGCTCTTTTTGTTTACGTTCCTGTAAAGTTGTCATGAGTTGAGCTTTCAGATCCATTATTTAACGTCCTTCCCTAGTTTTTCCAAGACTTGCAATCCCCCCTGCATACGTCCAAATATTGCATGTGCAGTATCAACACTATTTCTAATGTCTTGGAGTGTATCAAAAACTTCCTGCTTACTTTTTTTATCAAACTCCGTTGGCTCAATTCCAGTAATCTTTGAACTCATCTGCTGCAAGACTTGTTTTGAAAGAGAAAGAGCCTCGTCAGCCTGTTTTAAAGAACTGTTCGCACTTAAAACAGTATCAATTTTTGAATAAAGACTTTTTCGGACTATAAAATAAGAAAATACTGCAACAATTCCAGTAGCAATTAAACTTGATAGAATTGACAGAACGAAGGCCATTTTAATTTGCCTCGAAAGGCGATTCGTCTTCAAGCAAAGCAGAAACCGTTTCGACCTGCACACCGAGAGGGTGACAGCCGAGACTGCTGATCACAAGCTCTGCTTGCAACAATGCTCCCAACAAGTTTTTTTGTTGATGCATCTGGGGCGAACCCATCCACAGATTTTCGACACCAGCCAAGGTTTGGTTGGCTGAGACTTTCAAATCACCGTTTCCAGAGTATGAAGGCACAACTAAAATTCTTTCAAATTTTAAATTCTCTAGGGCATTGGGGTAAGCGCGTTTGATTTGACGTTTTATTTTTTTCAAAGAAGCGCCGATGACTTCAGTGTCTTCGGCTTCTTCATCACCGATGAAAGTGAGCCACTGTGAGTACTGATTGATTGCGCCGTTGTTATCAATGGCTGACAAAAATTTTCCAGCGGACGGGCCCAAATCATCTTGAGTAGTGCCGTTCAAAATATGAATGGCTGTTGAATCAGTGACTTGATGATTATGAAAGAGATCCAAACAGATTGCCGTCCAATATTCGCCTTTTGAAATTTTTTGCAAAGAGCGAGGAGATAAAACTCCTTCTGGCAGCAGTGCTTTTAAACTTTTCACTGGTCCACAGTAGATAAAATTTTGTGCGTGAATTGTTTTTTGACCATTCACTGTGAGTGATTGCACGTGATCGTTCTCGATATGAAAACGAGTCACATAAGAGCGTGGTAAGAACTCGCCCTTGTATTGATTGAACAAAAGATTTGTCCACTCGTGCGGAGCCAAGGTTGTCGCTAGCGAGCGCGGATTTGTGAAAGGCGCAATCTCCGCATAAAATTTTGGAGTTAACTCGCCGAAACCGACAAAAGGTTGCAAGTGGCCGTCTTCAAAAGTGAGTGGCGGATTTTCGACTCCCACGGGAGATAAATTTTGAGCAAGCAGCATTTCTAAGAAAGCCATCGCTTTGTGAGCAAGTTCTGAGTCTGGCAAAAAGCGCAGACCATTATTGATTGCGCCGGTTGGAGAATTGATCGTGCGATTCAGGCCACCTGGCAAGTCATTGCTTTCGATCAATAGAACATTCGAAGTTGTGCGTGAAAGAGCATTTGCAACACAGAGGCCAGCGAGGCCGCTGCCGACAACAACATAGTCATAGACATGAGATGTATTTTTCATCCCTTGATTTCCTAACAAGCGATGAAAACTTGCAAGCGAAACTCGTTATTTGGCGATTTTTTTTGCGAAAACTCGCAAAACCGTGCGCACAGGTATTTTAAGAGAGGGAAAACTGTCCAAAACAGAGGCAATTTTTGGAGAGACAAGATAATAAAAATTGACGAAAGCACATCCGATCACACTTTTTAGAAGAACATTGTCTCGCCAGTGTGTGAGTGTTTGCACTTCCAAAGATTCATAACCAAAAGCCGACGTGGCAATAAAACAACGGCCTTTGTTGTCAGACGATAATTTTAAAAATGAACGGATGGCATCCGGATGTTTTGCGGTTTTTGCAAAAGCCTCGGCTTTGCGAAGAATGTCAGGATAAATCGGAGTGAAGCGCAAAAATTGCGACAGTTTTTTTGCCGCTTGCATTTGTCGATCGCCATATTTGTTGCTGGTGTCGTAAATACGAAGTAAATCCCAGTAAGCAGAGGCGACCACGGTCAGCTCTTGAGTGCGCGCGGAATCTTTGAAGTGCTCTGGCGAAAGTTCGCTGGCCTTGCATTCAAAAACCACTTCTAAAACTTTCAGATATTTTTCATAAGCCACGGCGGCGTCGGAAAACATTTTGTCGTTCATGCATTGGCGCGCTTTTTTAATCAGATTGACTCGAGATTTCCAGAGCATCAGACGTTTTTGTTCTTTGGCCTTTTCTCGCGCCATCAACATACTTCCGCGTGCGACTCCGCCAGCAATAGCGGCATAACAATTTTCGCAAACCTGTGGAGGAATGGGTTCGGTGTTTCCTGACTCGCGCAGCTTCGCCGTCAATGTTCCATCGATGGGAACGAGACTTGCTGAAGGTGTGCCGCATTTTGGACAAGGAACTTGGCTCATGGCTTTAGTTTGTTAGAGAAGATGGAGTGGGTCAACATCGACGCTCAATTTGGTTCCTGGCATGACCCATTTTTGATCGCCCAGGATTTGGTGGCAAAAGGCATTCAAGGTTCTGTGGTCCATCCCTTTTAAAAGCAGATGAAAGCGATAATTCCCTCGCAATTTAGCAAGGGGCGCTTCGGCTGGACCTAGAATTTCAATATGCTCATAAATTTTATGAAGGGTTTTTAAATGCTGAGCACGCATCGCTAAAAGTCGAGCTGTCTCTTGTGCTCGGTCCTGCTGAGTGGACTGAATTCGAAACGAAGTCAGTCGCCCGATCGGTGGATATTGAAGCGGCTCACGTTGTTGCAATTCTTGTTCGGCAAAGCCGATATAATCGGCGGTTTTGGCAAATTGCAAACTGGGATGATCGGGATTGTAGGTTTGCACGATCACTCGACCAGGAGCTTCGCCGGGTTTCACATGTCGTCCCGCTCTGCCGCTGACTTGAGTGATCAACTGAAAACTGCGCTCGGTGGCGCGAAAATCTGGAAGATTAAAACCGACATCAGCCAGCACCAACCCCACCAAAGTGAGCTTTGGAAAATCAAGACCCTTCGCAATCATCTGCGTGCCGACCAAAATATCGATTTCGCCATCTTCCATGTTTTTGATGAGCTCTTCTAAATCTTGGCGGGAATTAATCTCATCGCGATCAGCACGAGCGATGCGCGCGTCGGGGAAAAGTTTGCTCATCTGCTCTTCAACTTGTTCCGTACCAAGGCCGACGGGTTTGAGTTGTCCTTCTTTGCAAGACGGACAATTGAGTGCCAGGCTTTCATGATAATCGCAGTAATGACAAACTAAATGTGTGCGTCCATGCAAAGTCAAAGTGATATCGCAATTGGGACACTCGCAAGTGTAGCCGCAGTCAGGACAAAGCACGGTTTGCGCGACACCTCGACGATTGAGGAAAAGAGCGACTTGTTCTTTGCGCGCCAAAGTTTCGCCGATCGCTTCAAAAAGTTGCGGCGAAAGCCAGTTGGGAAATTCAGGATCTTTTGTAAGATCAGCGCCGGTTAATTTTTTATCTCTGAGATCAAGAATTTGCACATCAGGCAGCGCGCGATTCTCCACGCGATGAGACATTTGATGAAGATGATATCTGCCTTCTTTGGCGTTTCTCCAAGTTTCAAGGCTGGGAGTTGCCGAGCCTAAAACAATCGGGCAATCCGCAAATTTTGCCAGCATGATGGCGGCATCGCGACCGTGATATTTTAATTTTTCTTCCTGCTTGAAGCTGGATTCGTGCTCTTCATCGACAATGATGAGACCTAAATCTTGCATCGGGCAAAAAAGCGCAGACCGAGCGCCGATCAAAATCGATTTTCGACCTTCAACAATATCCCACCACTGATTGGTGCGTTCGCGATCCGTCAGTTGAGAGTGTAAAACTGCAACTTGATCGCCAAATCTGGCGGCAAAGCGGTTGACTAACTGTGGGGTCAGAGAAATTTCCGGAACCAAAACCATTCCTCGTTTGCCAGCACTCAAAGTTTCTTGCAGCAGCCGCAAGTAAACTTCGGTTTTTCCAGAGCCAGTGACTCCAAACAAAAGATGGGTTGAAAAATTTTTGTGTGCGCGAATGCCTTCAAAGACTTGAATTTGTTCAGGCGTCAGCGCCAGATTTTTTGAGGCCTCCATCAGTGGGACAACCGGAGGACGTTGGGATTTCCTCTGCTTTTCCGTTTTTTTAAGAGGAGGGAACGCCGAACTCATCACCGAGCCAATAGGATGAATATAATAATTGGCTAACCACTCGACCCATTTTACAAAAGTTTCGGGCAAAGCCGAGTACTCGACATCGATAGTTTGAATATTTTTAATTTCAAAATCAGTGGGAGGAATTTCATTTTGTGAAGATAAAAGCAAACCCTTCACGCTTCTTTTTCCCAAAGGAACGTTGACGAGGAGACCTCGAGTGAGTTGGGATTTGAGCTCCTCCGGCGCGCGGTAAGTGAGCGGCTCATTCAGAGGAGCGTCGACAGCGACACTCCAAAATTCAGACATTAGCGAAACCTTTGATAGAACTCTTGAACCAAGGCCTGTGCTGGTTGGCCGTTGAGGCCATCAAGACGTTGAGTGACTTTCGGAGAAAATTTCGCAAAGGCATCTTTGGTGCGGCCAAAGACAGACAAAGTTTGAATCGTGACTTGATTTGCTCCCCAATGAACTGTGCGAGTGCGCGGATACCAAAGGTTTCTCGAATAAGAAGTGTATTTATCAGCAGAGACTTCGACTTGATCGGGAAGACGAAATTTTCTTAAAACAAATTGATCTTGCTCGATCCAAAATCCTGGAGACAAATCGCTGGTGTCAGGAGCTGACGGGGCGCCAAAGGCATAAGTGACAACACCACCAACACGCGATAAACGAATAAAGTTTTCATTCACATGCTCAACATCTTTTGTTGAACGAACAGGATGTTTGTAGAGAATTGAAGCAGGAACAATCTTCATGCGAACCAGGTCATTGGCTAAAGTCTCACCTTTGCGGATATGAAAATATTTTTCGATAAAATCCTGAGTCAGTTTTTGAGACGAGCCATTGTGGAATCTTTGACCACCGGAATAAACAAAACTCATTTGCACTTGGTCTTTGAGTTCGCGGCCGCCAGTGACTAGCAATTTCATCGAGCCATCATTTTCCACAAACCAAGTTTCTTTCAGTACCAAAGTGTCTTGGCCGTTGGGAAATTGAACTTCGTCTTCGATAACATAAACGCCAGAGCCCGTGTTGTCGGCCATTTTTTGCAAAATGATAAGGCCGGACGGAATCGCCGCCAGAGCCACGGCCGCAATCAACGAAGTCAGCACCAGCGAACTTACAAAGAGAGATTTTTTCATTTGTTGAATCCTTTTTGTCCTTTGATCCGATCAGCAACAGAAATGAGCAATGCTTTAAGGCCTTCACCAATTTCAGGATGAGCCAATCCCAACTCGATATTGGCGGCAAGATAACCTAATTTGTCGCCAGCATCATAGCGCTGGGCTTGAAATGTCGAAGCGAAGACGGCTTGTTTTTTTGAAAGTTGGTTCATGGAATCTGTCAGTTGAATTTCACCAAGCAGGCCAGGTTTGGCATCTTTCAAATAAGAAAAAATCTCAGGATGAAAAACATATCGCCCCGGCAGAGCCCAACGACTGGGAGTTTTTTCAGGCGAGGGTTTTTCGACAAAACCATTCACCTTAAAATAACCCGGACGAATTTCACTGACGTCGGCAATTCCATATTTTGAAACTTCGGAAGGTGCGACTTCCATCACAGCCACCGTGGAGGATCCAGATTCCGAATAAAGATTTGCGAGTGTTTCGGTGGTGGTGGGCGTGCCATTTTTGGAAACCATGATTTCATCACCAAGTAAAATGGCAAAAGGATTTTGGCCGATGACTTTTTCGGCACACAAAATCGCGTGGCCTAACCCCAAAGGCTCTTTTTGGCGAACGCTGATGATGTTTGCCATTTTGCGAATTTTAATCAGCCGATCGAGTAAATGCAGCTTGCCGTCTTTTTCTAATTTTTGTTCCAGCTCGAAAGAAGTATCAAAAAAATCTTCGATCGCTGTTTTGCCACGGCCTTGAACAAGCACAATATCTTCAATCCCGGCTTTGACGGCCTCTTCCACCACATAAAAAATAATCGGTGCATCGACAATCGTGAGCATTTCTTTCGGAATTGTTTTTGTCGCTGGCAAGAAGCGAGTACCTAGACCTGCGGCGGGGATGATGGCTTTTTTTACTTTCGTCATTTTCAATAGTCCTGACACATTTATGCGTATTCTGGTTTTCTCAAAACCCCCGTCGAGAGACAAGGGAATAAAAGAGCGACTCGGACTGTCTCAAAACGGGATAAAAGCAGGGGTTTTCACGAGAAATTTTGGCCCCCGATGTCACTTTATGATAATCTCAGAATGATGCTGTCAAAAATAAATTGGAGAAATTGGACATTCAAGGGTTGGCTCTTGAGAGCAGCGGTGGTGGTCATTGCCGCTGTGGGACTGCTTTTTGGCTTTCAAAACTGTTCACAAGCGGGTTTTGAAAATCAGATGCTCAATATGAACTCATCATCACTCGCGTCCTCGGCTACGACGAACTCATTTATTTATGATGTCTCCGTGAATCAGTTGGGCTTTATGTCTTGTCAACTGCAAGGCGATCCTGGCATCAACGGAACTTATTTTACCTTTCGTGTGGGAGCTTTCGACAATACGGGAGTGCCTTCTTCAATTTTAAATATTCGACCGGCGGGCCTTGGACTTTCTTCGACTTTTCAATCAACGTGGGCTTCGCAGCATGGTGTGTATAATGCCACAAATCAGACGGCCATGTTAGAAAACGCCTTGTTGGCGGATGGAACTTCTTGGAATTCGCAATTGCAATTGTCTTTGCGCTCAACAGGATCTCCCGCGACAACTTTGATGTCTTTACCGAATTATAATTCATCGACGGCAACTTATGCAGCCCCTTCAAATATGATGGCAGCCATGAGCACTGACGGAGTGGCTGCACAATTTGCGACAAACATCACAGCTCAATATAATTATTTTCCAAATGTGACGGATTTTTATTCTCGCGCACTTCAGGGCACGGTGAACTTGGGGTCAACTCCAGGTGCTTATTACTCTTCATTGCTTGGGAATCTGTCGGGTTCTTATTTGGCCATCGGTTTTGGCAGCACAGCTAGCGGAACAACCGCCAATACTCAGTTGATTGGTACGGCGGATAGCTCTGGAAATCCAACGGGTGCCGCTTTTGGAAAAGGTTTTCGCATGGCTTTTGGCCATGTTTTTCCTCAGCAAAACCAACAAAATATTCTCTCGCAAGTGGCAGAGTACGATATGTCGACGGGCGCACCAGTCGCTGGTGTTTCTTGGAACTGTGGGTATCGCTTGAAAATTGTTCGCGCCGAAGATCGTAACAACTCGATTTGGGTTTCTTCGACGACAAAAGTTCCTGCCTGCCCCGTCGAGAGTTACGGTGATCTTTATGATCCAAATCATCCCGAACGCCCAGCGATTCTCAATGCTCTTCGCCGATTTTTGCCGGCTTCGCAGTGGGATATCAATGTCACTCGCGGTTGCATTGTTCCTTATGTGGCAGATGCTTGTTACCAACAAGTGTCTTCAACGGCACCGATCATTTATGATGAATACTTTTTCCCGACGACAAATCTCAATGCCCTTCAGTTTTCTGGGTGTGGCTATGGCACGAATCAATTTCAGTGCGCCAATTACCTGACAATGTGTTTGAGACAGTAACGCCACCTTTTGGTGGCGCCACTCCACTAATGATAATAAGACAAATTTAGTTTTGGGCTGAGAGCGGTTGAAAGTCCACGTTGATTTGTGCTCCCTGAGGAGGAATCGCGCTGCCATGGAAAATGATGCTGTTGGCAGACGGCTGATATGTCCAACCGTTGGTTGCATCGGGATTTACGGTCGCACCATTCACATGGATAATGATGGTTGTCGGATCTGGAACGCGGGTCAGATAAAATTGAGTACTGAGTTCTAAGATTTTTGTTTCGATCAAAGTCAGAGAGCTTGCAAAGCTAGTGTCACAAATGCTTCCCAACACACCATTGGTTTTATTGGCGATAGAGATATAGCGTTGACCAATAATGCTTGCCGTATAGTTTTTGTTTTCCTGAGCCTGGCAAGCGGAGTCCAAAGTTCCGATGGCGGACACGTTATAATTTTTATTCGTTGTCGTGCTGCCAGTGAGGGTATCTAAGTAGTTCACATAGCTATCGACGGTTTCAAGATTTGGATCGGCATAGTTGTGATCCGAAACGCCACCGCTTTTTGTCCAACTGGCTTCAGGACGAATGGGATCGCTGAAGTCGTCTTCGTCTGACAAAATAATCACAGCCAAAAAGGCATCAGCACGGTGAAAAGTTGGATTGCGATTCAAAGCTTCACGAAAGCTAGAAAAAGCGCGCTCGTCACCATCGCCAACGTCGCCGACGGTGGCGTTACTTACAAACTTGTTCTCAATATTCGGGGTGCTTGGAGTGAGAACGGGTCCTTTGAAATTAGCTAAAGCGCGCATCTGAGTTTGCGTGTAGCCGGGATAAGCGGAAGCGCTCTTATTATAAAAATTATTTCCAGCGAGATAAGCATCTGTCGTCGTCACCGCAATTTGAAAATCATAACCTTTGGTGACAAAGCTATTGATGAAAGAATGGAAGTTATTCACCAAATTGGTTTGTGCGGGGCTCATAGAGCCCGAATTGTCCACGACAAACAAAACGTCGATTTTATTATTTACGGAGCTTCCCGCTGTTTGCTGAAAGCTATTTCCATCAGGAAGCAAAGAAAAAGAGCCGCCACCTTTGTCGCAACTGATCAGCATTGCTGAAGAGAAAAAGCCAAGACAGAGTGCTTTGGTGACAGCGACGTTCAGGTTTACGTTCAGATTTAGCATAACTTTAACCCCACAATCTGTTTTCAGTTTAAAGAACTCGGAGGTTTGTCGCAAATTGTGTAAGCTTCTGAAATGACTGGCTTGAGCTCAAAATGAGACAACAAATCTTCAATGATTTTCAAGAACTAGAGATTTTCAAGGACAGCTCCATTTTTTTTGGAGTGTTGGAGAGATCAACAAAAAAATCAAAGTTTGGTCTATGTTTTGACAATGTAAAAAGATCGTCTCAATCTAAGGAAATGAAAATCCAATACAGCTTCTTTTTTCTGGCAGTGATGACTTTCAATTTTTCAGCTCAGGCGTACATCGGATCTATTTCCAGCGCGACGGGGCGCTCGGGGGCTGCGGCGGTGGATGCCAGCGAGGCCCCTTTTACCAATGCTGCGGCTTTGCCGTATCTGCGAGGTTACTTTTTTTCTGCGGGCTGGGGAGCGACTCAACAATCTCAGTTGGGAAGCACTCAAGATCTCGCGGTTTCGTTGATTGATAATATGAAGGATACGGTCGTTCCGACATCTCTGGCGTACTCGCAACAGACCTATAACAATAGCGTGTTGCCGGTGGATCAGCATCAGGAGCTGCGCTTGGGTTTCGGAAATATCGAGACAAAAAGATTCTCGTTTGGCCTCGCTGGTTTGTACCAAACGGACCGCTTGGCGACGGAGACTTTTCATCAAATGAATGTGCAAATGTCGGGTCTTTATGCTTTGACTCGTAACTGGGGCTTTGCCGTGATTGCGAACAATATGCTTCCCGCCGGCAACAAAGTGCCCGAGGCTTATCGCCAGCAGCAATCGCTCACGCTGGGAACAAGTTTTGATTACAAAGATTTGATCCGGATGAAATTCGATGTGAGCTCGGATTCAGGCTATGCTTGGGGACACACCCTTTTGGGTGGCGGAGTCGAAAATTATTTGGATAAATGGATGATTTTTCGTATTGGAGCTCAGCGGGATAACCAAGTGGCAGCGAATATCTATACGGCAGGCCTTGGTTTTGCGGGCCCCAAATTCAGCTTGAACTATGCCTATCAGAATAGTGCTGAAGATAAGAGTTTGACCAGACACTCGGTTGACTTGGCTGTTCCGCTTTGGTAGTTGTTGCACCTTGTAATAAAACCGGAGGATCCGATGGCATCAAAAACGAAAAAAACTGAGATGAGACGACTGCGCAAATCAAAAGGCATGGGTCGTAAAAGAAAAAACAAAACGACAAAAGTCGGATCAACAAAATCCGCTAAAGCTTTGTTCAAAGACTAAATAAATACTGCTCTAGAATTGACTGATTTTTCTGCGAAGCGTGGCTGGCATTTCTTGCGGGCCACCTTTAAGATCCCAACGAAAAGGGATTTCAACCCAGCCTTCTTGCCCCGGATAAAACTTCCAAGAACGAATCGCTCTCAAAGTTTTTGCATCCAGCTCGCGAAAGCCTGAGCTTTGCACCATCTTGAATTTCACCGGTGCGCCCTCTTTCGAAATATAAGCTAGAAATGCAACGTCACCTTGGCGGCCCTTCAATCGATCATCAGGATCGTAAGCAGGATGTTCATTGCCAGGAACTTGGCGAAGCTCGTTCAGTGAACGAACTTCGTTGGTCGCGACCTCACCAGAATTTTGACCAGCGCCGCTTTTTGCTTGCTGAGCCGCTTTTTGTTGGGCGGCCATCATTGCTGCGTTGTTTGCAGCGGCTTTGGCAGCAAGCATGCGCTCTTCCGAAGCTCTGGCTTCGGCCGCTTGCTCTTTTGCCAATTGAGCTGCGGCAACTTGATCTGCTTGAGCTTTTTCTGCAGCTAATTTTGCGGCTTTATCAGCAGCCGCTTTGTCGGCGTTGGCTTGTTCGGCTGCGACTTGAGCAGAAGCCGATTGCTCGGCCTGAGCTTGGGCTTGCGCCTGACGAGCAGCCTCTGCTTTGGCTAAGGCTAATTCTTGAGCTTTGGCTTGGGCTTTCGTCATTTCGATTTGCTTTGTCAGTGCTGCATTTTCCGCAGCTGTTTTTTCTTTTAATTGTTGAGTTTCATTTTCGTGTTCTTGCAAAGCTTCGTCGGTTTCGGAATTCAAGTTTTTCTGAACAGCCGCAACTTTGACATCACTGTCTTGATCGACTTGATCTAAATCTTTGCTGAACTCTTCAGGATTCAATTGTTGTTGAGGTGCCGCTGAAATATTTTTTGGTTCATCAAGCTCTGGAGTTTCTAAGGGAGTGTTTACTTCTGCAGGTAATGCTGTCGGTTGCACGTTCATCATTTTTTGTGCGGCCAAAGCCGGAGCGGCTTTCGCGATCGGAGCAACAATATCGTCTTTGGTGATTTTTTGAGCGGTGGATTTCAGTGCTACTTTTGGAGCTTCAGAGACAGATTTTACTGCTGGTAAAGTGCCCGCCAATGGCATCGCAGCAATTTGGGAATCTCCGAGGATTTGAATTTCAACGACGTCTTTCGGAGGAGTTTGTTCAGCCTTCAGGGCCAAAATTCCAATGACCAACAGCACGTGGACAACGCTGGAAACAAAAACGAACCCGACGGTTCTGACTTCTGCTTGGGCTTGAGATTCGCTCATAGATCCTCCGGAATAGAATTATCCAGAGGATAGATATACAAAATGGGTGCCTATTGACTGTGACTCAGAGTGATTTTAAGCTCTTGCGACAGGCAAATAATTCACGCCTGTCACAACTTTTGTCAGCTTAGGTTGTTGCTAGCAAACCGGCGGGGACTGAGCCATTGGCGATTCCTTGGGATAGCTTGGAGTGGTCAGCGTGGCCAATCAATTTCATTGCGGCTTCGAATGAAATTGGATCTGGATGCGGAATATTTTCTCTCTTCATTGTCAGAATTTTTTTATAGGTATTTTCTAGATCGGCTTTTTTCAACTGACCGTCAGCGATGGCTTTTTGAATTCCTTCGATGGCCTTGGGCGGAGATTCGGGCTCGTTGCAATAAAGCAGTAAATCAGCTCCAGCTTGTAGAGCGCGCACCGGAATAAAAGCTTTGTCGTAATGTTTGGCGAGAGCTTTCATATCCAGATCATCAGTGATGATGAGGCCTTTGTAGCGAAGCTCTTCGCGTAATATTTTTTTCAAGAAAACTTCGGACAGAGTCACGGGCCATTCAGGATCAATTTCAGAGAAGCGAATATGTGCTGTCATCAAAAGATCCATGCGAGATTTAAATGCTTTTTTAAACGGAACAAGCTCCACTTCATTCAGACGTTGAAGTGTGGCGTGCTCCACTGGGAGATCTTCGTGCGAGTCGATCACAGTGTCGCCATGACCAGGAAAATGTTTTCCGCAAGGGATCACTTCCGCTTTGAGATAACCGCGAATCAAGGCCGAAGCATGCTTTGCCACGATTTCAGGATGGGTGCTGACGGCGCGATCTCCGATGACAGTATTTTTTGGATTTGAAAAAACATCGATGCAAGGAGCGAAATCTAAATTAATACCGACAGCCTTTAACTCTGTGCCCATGGCTTGAGAAAAATGAAACGAAGCTGTTGGTGAATCAAGATCGCCTAATTTTTTTAGAGGCGGCCATTGTGTGAATGGGGCCTTGAGTCTGGCGACTCGGCCACCTTCCATATCGATGCCGATATAAAGGGGAGTTTTCTCGACCGTTTGATGTCGGAGGCTTTGGATCTCGGCGCAAAGATCGCGAATTTGTTTGGGCTCAGCAACGTTGCGACCAAAGAGCACGACACCGCTGATATTATTTTCAACGATGAATTTTTTTTCCCAAGCGGTCAGGCTGTGGCCGGAAACACCGATGAGAATATGTTGTCCAATCAGTTGTTTCACTTTGACGAGCCTTTCTTTGCGACTTCAGCGATTTCGTTTTTCTGACCCGTTGGAATTTCGCCAAAAAGAGTTTTTAAAATTCCACTTGGCACAGTCATTTTATCGGTCGCGAGGCTTGGCTGCGCGACTAGCTCGGTGGCAATTCCTTCGGCCGGGGCCTTTGTCGAAAAAACTTCGCCGCGAGAATTAATCAAGCTGATAAATTTTGTATCTTTGAAATCGTTCATCACTTTCATGGTTTTGATGCCGCTAAAAGTTTCTTCGCCTTTGACGACGGCCGAGCCTTTATAAATCGCCGCATCTTCTTCCATGACCGCCTGATAATCGTATTTGGAATCTTGTTTGATGCCCGTCGGACTTCGCAGCATAACGTAAGCTAAAAATGAACTGATGAAGGTTCCCTTCGGAAGGTCTTTAATAATTTTCTGAGTTTTACCGCCGTCCTTCACAGTTGCCAGCATTTTCCCTTTTTCAAATTTGGCATCGATCACTTTGGTCTGATTGCCAATCAAAGTGGTGTATTGATATGAAATCGGAGCGAGATCATCCGAAGCATAAGCTTTGACGGATTCGGTAAGGTTGCCACCCAACTCATTGGTTTTTGTAAAAGAAGTTGCGACAAATTCTTTTTTCTTGTTGTCGTACTCATAGCGAACGATCGAATAGCCAATGTGAACGCCGCCGGATAAAATTTTTGAATAACCCTCGAATAAAATTTCAGCGCGAGCTTGCGCACTGATAAAGGCCAGAGCGACTCCGATAAAAAAAGAGAGAGCCAAAAGCAGATGTTTTTTTGCGTTCAAGACCATGGTCGAGAATCCTTTCATAATTCATTCAAATAACTCAAAATTATCAATCTTCAAATTCTCTCCAGCCGAGGAAGAACAGTCAAATTTTTTAGGGTCGAGTCTCAGTAGCCAATTTGTCTTTGCCGAGACAAAATATTGAAGTGATTATACAAGCCAGAAAACCACTGTCGCACTCTCAAAACCAGAAGGGTCAGGTCGCCTTATTTGTCGCCTTGATCTTTCAGGTCCTGTTTGTTTTTTTTGCCATGATCGTGAACGTTGGTTTGCTGGTGCATCATAAAATTAATTTACAAAATTCGGTGGATCTTTCGGCTTATTACGGAGCGATGAGACAAGCCGAGATGATGAATTCAATCGCGCATGTGAATTATCAAATTCGCCAAGCCTACAAACTTTTTATGTTCCGCTATCAGCAACTCGGCAATGGTGGTGTGAAATATGATTTGCTCGATACCGATACGCCGGTGTCCCATCCGACCGTTTTTTGCATTGCCTACAGTCCGATCAATGCGGTGAACCCGACCGAGTCTTATTGCATGGACGCTGCTAATGCCAATGTTAGAATTCCCACTCCGGGAGTTCCACAGCTATTCAATGGCGCTTTTTCATTTTTGAATTTTCAAAACGCGATCGAAGGCGCTGCCAAAATTTTGCGAGCGGCAGGAGCAAAGAGCTGCGAGGATAAATCGGCTTTGAATTATATGATGCTGGCGCGTTTTGCAGCGGCTTACAAATTAGATCTCGCTGATCGTAAGCAGTTGTTGCTCAATTTAGCGAATCAGTTGAGTCTTGCGGATCCCACGGACATTGATGGTCAGTCGATTCGCACCGGCGCCTTTCGAACACTAGTTAAAAATCTTACTTATCAAAATCAAGATAGCATCAAAGCTCATTTTGACAGTCAGGGAAGTGGTGGTGGCTCTGCCGATGCGGATTTCCAATTTTTAAATTCGCTGTCTTTGCCGGGATGTTCTGGGACAGGAAATCAATTGGAGCCTCCGGGTTGGCTTTCGGAAATTAGTATTTTTCCGTTTTTGTTTGCGGTGGATGCAGATTGCAGTGGAAATGGCGGCTCGTTTAATTTTGCTCCGAAGGCCGTGAACACCGGTAATCAGGCGACTCAATTTCAACATGCGGTTCAAGTTTACGGACAACAGGCTGTGCAGCAAATGGCGCAGTACTTGAATGAGCCGACGGGCGAAGATCCGCAGACACGACTCTACAAATCGTCACTGGGCTTCGAAAAAAATCCGTGGTGCATGGCTTATGTCGGAGTCAGTGCGAAGGCCACTCCGCAAATTCCATTTTCTCCTCTGGGATCAGTGACGTTGACGGCCAGAGCTTTTGCCAAACCTTTTGGTGGCCGCATGGGTCCCTGGTATGGAACCACTTGGCCATCAAGTGGCACAAAGTCAGAAACACTTCCGCGCACGGATGGTGCGGCTCCCATGCGGGTTGATATTGGCACGATCGAAATTGATCCCAAAGATCCAGCAACAATCGCAGCGCTCAAGGGAAGTTATAGTCGTTACATGGGAGACACTGTTGGAATTCTTAGCAATGTGACGATGAAGGAAATGCGCTCGTCCATTCAAGGCATGCGGGCCAAAGGTGGTATTGATCTCAATTGGTATGCGGGTCTTGGCGTTGAAGATTACAGCGATAAAAATTCAAGTGGCGATCCGCTGGCTTGGAATCAGACAAATGCTTCTGCGGCGCCGCCGCTGCGTGATTTAGAAGAAGCTGCGATTTCTCCGGATCAATTCGATGCCAGTTATTATTCGGTGGATCCTGATTTTTATAACAACTATGTGACTCGTCTTCAAAAGGGCTATGGCGATAAATTTTCATTTGCGATTCGCGGCGATTTGGGTTCGCGAATGACGGGAACAGATGAGCAAAAGAAATTTAGCATTCGCAATCAGATTGAGACTCTGAAAGATCCGCAGAAAAAAGTTTTCGATTGGCAACAAAAGCTGATGTACTACGTCACCGATTTCGGCCAGTTGCTGACGGCTTGGAATCAAACTTCACCTGATAGTTATCTGATGGATACCTCTCGCTTCGGAGTGTGCGCCGATGGAATGAAAGTTCAACAAAGCGATCCGCCCAACTTTTATACTGCGGGCTCTTGCAAAGCGGGCGGGCGCACCGGCTATTCGGTGAAACTTGTCGACGGAAAATATTTGCAGAACCAACCCAATGGCAAAACCCAGCAATACGAGCTGGGCGGCAAAGGCGTCTCCGGCGTCATCAAAAATCCACCACCTCCGACCTTCTAGCGGTACGCCGTACAGAAAAAATCTGCCGACGCGGAAGCAGAGCATCGCGTTTTTATTTAGTGGCGAAGCTTATTGGTGATTTCGTAAGTTGCGATGGCACAAGCTGTGGCGATGTTCATTGACGAATTTTTTCCCAGCATGGGGATGTGAATAGTTTTGTCGGAGACATCGAGTAGCTCCTGACAAACTCCAGAGCTTTCAGACCCCAAGATCAGACAGATTTTTTCGCCAGCAGAAATTGACAAATCTTTAATGTCGATACTGGCAGAGGTCAGCTCCAAGCTGATTATTTTGTAACCCTCAGATTTAAGACGTTTCACCAAAGCGAAAATATTTTCTTCGCGAGAAAACGAAACGTATTTTTCAGTCGAACGCGAAGTCTTTTTAATCTTACTGTTCGGGGGAGTTAAAGAAGACCCCGAAAGAAATATTTTCTCGACACCTAAAGCGTCAGCAATGCGAAAGAGACTACCAATATTCATCGGATCTTCAATATTGTGCGCCAAGAAACACAGCGAATACTTGGTGGTGCTTGGCGGATGTTGACGATGATCCAGTTGAGTGTTTTTCATGGCGCCAATCTACGACGGTTTTCCCGTCTTGTAATGAAAATAATTTCGCCAAGCGCGTGGAAGTTTGACAGGAATCACGGGGTTGGATTTGAGCTGAGCCAAAGTCGTGTCTCAAAATGAGAACCTCCAAATAAATCACAGCTTTGCCTTCAGAAGTCCCGATTTTGTACCGAAAAGAGATTGGGGGTTCTACAGTGAGAAAAATCCTACTACTTTCTATTTTAATTTTTGCGTTTACTCCGGATGTTTGGGGACAGCAAACGAAAAATCCAACGAACATGGCAACTGGAGATAACAAACCTTCGGAAGACCTATCAAGTTATTCTCAATTTACAAATAGTCCCGGAACAATCTCTAAGTTTTCCAATTTGAAGGGATTCGACTCTAGTTCGGGTAATGATGCTTCATCAGCAGCGAGTGCAAATTGCCTATCGGGAAAAGACGTGAGTTCATGTACAGGCTTTAACCCTGAGACGGCGACAGCAAGTCCGCAGTGTGCAAATGCTCAAAAAAATATAAATATGATTTGTATAGGAAATAATAATCCAGGGATTCAAAAAGCAGTCAGTGCTATCGCGGCTATTGGAACCGCTGGGCTTAGTATTACGGATGCATGCAGTAAATTTAATTCAGCATTGAAGACAGCAAATGATGCAATTATTGCATATAATGCGGCTTGTGCGGCGGCTGGATATTATTGCCAGAGCACATGCACGACAGCGGCTGGGACAGCAGCAGGCGAATATATGTATGAGGTTGCCAACGCCGATAAGGACGTAGCAACGGCTTGTGGTCAATCAATGAAAAAGAATTTAGTTGATGCTGGAATTGGAATTGCTGGAATTGCGGCGGGTTCTGCGCTGGGAGCTTCTTGCCAAAATCAAACAACTGATCCGAGTGCGGCTTGTACGGCGACGACGGCGGCGAATGGGAGTGTGACAAATCCACTTTGTATCAAGGGTGTTGATTGTTCGAATGCGGCCAATGCGACGAATCCGACTTGTATTTGTAACTCTTCTCCGAATTCTCCGGGATGTCCTGGCGCGACGGCGTATGGGTCGTCGTATAGTTCTCCGAGTTTTGGAGCGACGACGGCTTCATCGAATACGACGGCGACGGTGTCGCCAGCGGCTTCAGGTGCAGGTCTTAATTCTGCTCTGAGAAATGCAGCTGCTCCAACTGCGGCGGATGGTTCAACACCTGGCGGTGGTGGTGGCGGTGGAGCGATTGCGGGAGATGGAATGTCTGCGGCAGCGACGGCGGCGAAAGCGGCGACGGCGGATAAAAAGAATTCTTTGAATCCAAATATTCTCTCTGGATTTGATGGCGATGGTGGTGGCGGTGGATCTCGTCGCGGCGGCGCAAGTGGTGATGGATCTGCTTACAGGGCCTATATGCCAGGAGCCGCCAAAGATCCTTCGCGAGCTTTGGCAAGTCAGACGGCAGCTGGTGGTCAAGTGACCAGCGCTGGTTCAAAATCAAATTGGGAAAAAATTAATGAGCGTTACTCGGAAAATAAATCCACGCTGATGGGAGAGTAATTATGCAAAAGATGAAATGGTTTATGGCAATTATTTTTACGATCACTTCGACGTCATCTTTTGCACAACTGCGAGGGACTTCAAGTCCTGCGGCAGCCTCAACAGTGACGACTTTGCCACCGAGCAATTCGACTGGAACTGCAACTTATGGTGCTGATGCAATGACATCTAAT
>Ga0134128_10000890_pt1 | contig 40494 bp, 38 predicted proteins | sample KB31754_FD_96462 | JGI IMG/M metagenome (GOLD analysis project Ga0134128, IMG submission 96462) | Terrestrial soil microbial communities with excess Nitrogen fertilizer from Kellogg Biological Station, Michigan, USA - KB3-175-4 | ecosystem: Environmental > Terrestrial > Soil > Unclassified ...
AACCGGGTAATAAATTCCCGCGCTGGTTGCCTGCCCTCCATCTCCGCTATAAGTAATATACCCGTTTCCTGCTATATGGGTCATTATTTGTGCATCTGAAAAATATGTTTTCAAAAGCGCTATTATTACAAGAAGAATTGTTTTTTTCATGCTATTACTTATTTATAACGATACGTTTGTTTACGACACCTTCATTACTTATAACGCTAATGTTATACATACCACCTGATAGATTGCTTGCATCAATAACTGTTTTATCAGCTATACTTTGTGTTAATACCATCCTGCCGTTTACATCATAAATCTGCACAGTTTGTTTTGCCGGTGAGTTTGTTTCTATCATAAAATTACCATTGCTTGGGTTTGGATAGATAGCAATTTGAGTATTAAGACCAGAGATTTGAGGAACACCCGTCGTAACATTTTGCGAAACATTTACATAAAGCATGTTGCTATTCGTACTGTTGTTTTGCGCTACACGATAAATGGTATCGTTTTGGCAAGTACTTCCCGAGCAACCATTGGCATCGGTAACTGTTACGCAAATATTGTATCTACCTGTTGCAGAATAAGTATGGCTTGGATACAGCCCGGTTGTATTTGTTCCGTCACCCCAATCCCAAGAAGCAGTTGAAATGTTTGCAGGATAAGTCGGATAAGCATCCCAGGTATAAGGTGCTGCATTCTGCATTAAGGTATAACTTACAACAGGCAAAGGATTTACTGATACAGTTTGTGTAATAGTTGCAAGGCAAGAAGGAATTGAATTTGTAGAAACAGTAAGCTCAACCATATTTGAACCTCCCGGCACAATGGTATATTGAGGGTTCTGCACGGTAGCATCTGTAATACCATCATAATTCATATCCCAGGCCCATTGATTTACTGTAATAGAACCTGTATTTGGTGTAGATAAATCAGTAAAGCTTGTTGCTTGTCCTTCGCATGCAATATTCGAAGTAAAGTTTGCAATCGGATTAGGAAAAACAGTTATATCAAAATTAACCGGCGCACTGGGGCAACCGTTTAGAGATGCACTAACCATAATAGTTGAAACTACTGAAACAGAAGATGTATTAGTAGCTGTAAATGAAGGAATATTTCCTATTTGCGATATACCGGTTCCACTAACATCTGACCACATAAATATGGGGGCTCCACTTGCAGGTAAGCAGGCAAAGTTAATTTGTGGAACTAATTGCCCCGGGCAATAAAACAAATCAGCTACTGGCTGCATAGAAGGCGTTGGTTTAATAGTAACGGTTTCATTAGTCGTACTTGTACAACTACCCAAACTTGCTGTATAAGTTACTATACCAACCTGATCAACTAAAGATGAATTAACCGGAGCAGTATAAGGAGCCGGTATCCCTGTGCCTGATGCCGCCATACCAATATTTACATTACTAACCGACCAGGAATAAATTACTCCGCTCGAAGGAACTGTACTTATAGTTGGAGCCGGAACGGCATCCCCCGGACAGAAAGGCGCAGGGTTTGTTACCATTATTGTTGGGACAGGATTTACTGATACACTTGTTGTCGCCGTATTTACACAACCATTTGTGGCTGTTACCGATAGCGTTACAACTGAAGTAGCTGCCACCGTATAACATGCGTATGGAGATGCCGCGGTAGAATACTGTCCGTTGCCAAAATCCCAGGCATATGATGCTACAATTGGTGTTGTTGCCGCCGTAAAAGTTGTGCATAAAGGAATACAACCGGCAGCTACAGGGCTAATGCTTACTGTTGGCAATGGATTAACGGTTACTGTTGATGTAGCTGAAGATGTACATGTGCCGGCAGTACCTACTACGGTATATACAGTTGTTGTTGTAGGACTGGCAACTACAGTGGCTCCTGTAGAAGGGCTTATAGTAGCAGGGGGCGTCCAGGCGTATGCACTTGCACCGCTTGCGGTTAAAGTACAGGTGCTGCCTACACATAATGTACTTGAAGTAACTGTTATGGTTGGGCTTGCTAATACTGTTACGAGAGTAGTTGCTGTGCCTACAGAACCACTTGCAGTACCTATTACAGTATAATTAGTTGTAACAGATGGATTGGCTACAACACTTGCCCCTGTGGTTGAGCTTAAGCCTGTTGAAGGCGACCAACTATAACTTGTGGCACCAGTTGCTGTTAGTGTTGCTGTACTACCTGTGCATATAGTTGGTGTGTTTACGCTTATAATTAATGGTGCGCTAACTTTTCGTATCCTATTGTTACTATAATCTGCAATGTAAAGATTACCTGCAGCATCAATAGACACTCCTTCAGGAGGACCAAATAAAGCAGCTGTAGCTGGGCCGCCATCGCCGCTAAAACCACCGGCATTTCCAACTCCGGCTACCGTAGTAACAATTCCTGATGTATTTATTTTACGTACAGTACTCTTACCATCAGAAAAATAGATGTTCCCCATAGCATCAAGTGCAATGCTTATTGCACCTATTTGAGCATTGGTAGCTGCTCCTCCATCACCTGTATATCCAAGCGTGCCATTTCCTCCAATTGTATTTATTATACCGGATGTATTTACTTTACATATTCTATTATTGCCATAATCAGCTATATACACATTACCGGCAGCATCAACAGCCAAACCGTTCGGATCAAATAATTGTGCTGAAGTAGCTTGCCCCCCATCTCCCGGGTAGTTAACACCTCCACCTGCAATTGTGCTTATTATGCCGGAAGGATTTACTTTTTTTATTCTATATATTGCATAGTCTGCAATATATAAATTACCCAAAGCATCTGTTGCAACGGCTGTTGCAAAATTTAATCGGGCGTCGGTAGCTTGTCCGCCATCGCCGCCATTTCCACCGCCTGCAACAGTACTTATGATTCCCGCAGGGTTTACTTTTCGAACTACGTTAGAGCCGGTAAAATACACGTTACCTCCTAAATCCACAGCTATTCCTTGGGGTTGCGATATTAAGGCATCGGTTGCTTGCCCTCCATCTCCCGGACTGTCGATACCTCCTCCTGCAATAGTAGTTATTACACCTGCATTATTTATTTTGCGAATACGATTATTATTTAAATCAGCAAAAAAGATATTGCCATTTGCATCTGTAGCTACCCCGTACGGACTATTTATTTCTGCGGATGATGCTTGTGCTCCATCTCCGCTAAAACCTGCTGATCCATTGCCTGCAAAGGTACTTATTACACCCAAGCTATTAATTTCGCGAATTCTGAAATTACCTTCGTCGGCTAAAAAAATATTTCCGCTACCATCAAAGCTTACATTTTGTACATTATTTAATTCTGCATCTGTTGCCTGTCCTCCATCACCACTAAAACCACCGCCCAAACCTGGGCCTGCAGAATAGCCATTTCCTGCTATAGTGGTTATAATACCTGCTGAATTTATTTTACGGATTCGAAAATTTCCATCTGAAACATATAGGTTACCGGCTGCATCAATATTTATTCCAATAGGACTGCCAATTCCTGCTGCTGTAGCCTGCCCTCCATCACCACTAAAGCCAGTTATTCCACCGGCAATTGTTGTTATAACTCCAGAAGTATTAATCATTCGTATCCGAAAATTATTTTGATCGGCAATAAATAAATTACCCGCTGCATCTGTGGTCATACCAGAAACATTATTTAATTTTGCTGCCGTAGCCTGCCCGCCATCTCCGCTAAATCCAATAGTGCCGAAACCGGCAATAGTTGTTATGATTCCTGAAGTATTTATTTTTCTAATACGAAAATTACCATGGTCCGAAATATAAATATTGCCCGAAGGATCTATCGCTATTGAATTAGGATTATAAAGTTTAGCTGCCGTAGCCTGCCCGCCATCTCCACTATAACCTAAAGAATCATTATTTCCTGCAATTGTTGTAATAATGCCTGAGGCATCAACTTTATAAACAGCGTTTCCTCCAACAAAATATAAATTACCGGAAGCGTCTGTAATTACACTTTTGGGTTCATATAAAAATGCATCCGTAGCTTGTCCTCCATTTCCATGATAAGCACTGCCTCCACCTGCAAATGTTGTTATAATACCGGTTGTGCTAACTTTTCTTATGACGTTGTTTTGTACATCAGCAATATATAAATTGCCTGCTGCATCAATCGACGTGCTATTGGGATCCATTGACACACTGAGAGCTGCACCGGTACCAACACATCCTGCAATAGTTGTAACAATCTGCGCCCACCCATTTAAACAAAACAAAAGTGCCAAGAGCGTACCTATTTTTTTCATATACCTGATTTAAATACATTGCAAGTTAAGCAAAACAACAAAGCCGTTATTATAAGCGGCTATTTTAATTACTGCAAGCGAATTTTGCCTCTTTTTGCATGATTTTAAGTTCTCTTTACTGTATTTTCAGTCATCTTACAGTCATTTAAAGATACCTTTTCGGCCATTTAAAGGTAACTTTAAGCCAGCCAGGGGCACCTCTACACTATTCAGAGGTATCTCTGGCTCATTTAGAGGTAACTCTACGTCAGCTAGAGGTAACTCTACGCCACTCAGAGGTAGCTCTACGTCACTCAGAGGTAACTCTACACCACTCAGAGGTAACTCTACGCCACTCAGAGGTACCTCTAAATCACGTAAACCTACCGCTAGCTCATTCAGCAGTAAGGTTAGATGACCTAGCGCTAAGGTTAAGTCACGTAAACCTACTGCTAGCTCATCCAGCGGTAAGGCTAGATCACGTAGCGCTAAAGTTAAGTCACGTAAACCTACTGCTAATTCATCCAGCGGTAAGGCTAGATCACGTAGCAGTAAGGTTAAATTATATAAAGGTGCTGCTAAGAATGGAATTAATCTGCAATGCTCATCTGTAAATACACAAACAGGTCGTACATGGCCTGGGTATCGGTTTTGCAGTATTCAATCAGGTTGTTTTTTAACTCTTCTTTCTTAAAAAGGTCGGTTTCCTTTAAATATTCGTCATATTTGTAGGAAGCCAGCAGGCCCGATTTGATGGCAAGCTCGTCAAAAATGCTTTTGCCAAATACACTCTCGTAGATCTTCTTTAGCGACATCGAGCCTTTTGTTTGGGGATGATAATACCACAGGTTAGTAAACACATCGCTAAAATCTACAAACTTGTTTTTAAGCGCGTCGATGGTCTTTTTATATTCCGGAAAATGTTTCACCACGGCACTCAGGGCTTTTAATTCCTGGGCGGTATCAAACACTAAAATGGTATTTACTTTTCCGGCTTCGCCAATTAAATAATCAAGTAGGGCTTTGCCCGCGTAGGTATTTTCTTCCTGATAAAAATAATTATGTTGCGGCACGGCATGATCGGTTGCCATGCTATGCCAGGAAAATAAAAAGGGCATTGCCTCAAAGGGTGTGGTGCCTTTGTAACGCGGCACGGCAGGCGCATACATTTCGGCATCAAAAAAAGCAACAGGGTATTTTACTTTTTTAAAGAATTGCTTTAAGGCCGGCTTGTTTACAATTTCTGTATGGTTTTTATACGACTGCACCATTAGCCTGGTGTTGGCATTCAGCTCTTCTTCCGGAATGTAATAGAGAGTTTTAAAGCCCTGCTCAAACCAGGCCTGTGCCTGCTTTTTAGAAATGCCCGAAAATTCAAAGATATTATTGGTGGGCACGTGTTTCCAGCAGGTACCAAAAAAATCGCACTGGTAAGGCGTAAAGCATTTTTCGCCTATATCAACCTTGGGCAGCACATCTTTTTCTAAAACCTGTTTTGCCTGTTGTATGTGGTATTTAATAAATTCAACATTTTTTTCGGCATCTGCCTTTACTGATTTTATTTTAAATAATTGCTGCACATCCAGCTTATCCTGCAATATGTATTGCGCATTCATGGTAACGAGGTAAAAATCTTCCAGGTTGGGCAGGCAATTGCTTATTACATAATATTGCAGAGCCGCGTCCATTACATAAGCAGCGCTTATCTTTAAAGAGCTTTTAACCTCGTAGGCATACCACTTATCGTTTTCATTCACTAAAATATCAAGGGCAACCAGCACATCATCATACACAAAAGCGGCTTCGTAAATAACTTTTTGTCCCTGCTCGATAAGCTCTTTTGTTCTTTGTACCGAGTCGTTGAATTTTGAAACATGCGTGGGGCTAACGTCTACCCCGCCCGGAAACAGGCTTTGTGCCAGTAGGCCTACTTCGTGCCCGCGGTTAAACACGGCCTGTTTTTCTTTAGGCAATGGGTCCTTTAAGGCATAGTGATTTTTATAGAGAAAGAATGCTTTGGTGCACTGTACAGATTTTAGGAAGGAGGTTTTACTGAGAATATGTTTGTCGCTCACTGAAAGATCTGATTACGGAGTGACAACAGGTTTATCTACTTTAATAAACGAGGTTAGGTTGGTTGATAAGGTAAGGCTGTTCATGGCATACACGGCACTAACCTGCGCGTATGAATAACTGAAGTTGAATTTAGATATTTTAAATCCTATACCGCCCGAGAAGCCAGCTATGCCCGATTTGTCGGTTAAAGAAAGTTCTTTGCGCATTTTGTAGTTGAAGCCTATGCGCACAAAAAAGTTCTTGGTGATAGAGATCTCTGTTGCCAGGATAAAATGCCTGCCTAACTTATCCATAAATTTTTTGGCCGGGTGTTGCTTGATAGGCAATTTAGTAAATGGATCTACTGTTGCCGGCGGGTTGTTGGGATCGGTATAGGTTAGGTCCCAACGGTTTAAATAATCGTAGGTTACAATAAACCTGAAAGGCGCATGCTTAAACTTTTTAGAAGCGCCCAGCAAAATATTAAAAGGCAGTTTTTCGTTGGGAGCGCCGGTGTATGTTTTCCATTCTCTGCCAATGTTTTGAATAACGGCCGTTAGTGTAAACAGTTTAGATGCTTTGTTGTAGGTTATAGCTGCATCGATAGCGGTACCAACCGAGCTATACATGCCGTATTTTGAATAGAGGGTTTTAACGGCAACACCATAGCTTAACAGAGAATCTTTATCATAGGTGTACATTAAGCTGAAATTGTAATCATTGGCTTTGTACGACTGCCCTGTAAGTGCGCCATACTCATCGCGCTCTGCAATGGTACCGTAGCCTACATCCTGTATGCCCAGTGCAAAATGGCCTATTTTTTTAAAGCTGCGCCCGTATGCTAAATATCCATAGTTAATAGAGCCCAAAAAGTTGATATAACTGCCGGATAAAGCATTGCTTGTTTTAGCAGAAAGAGAAGCAGGGTTTTGAAAAGCCGTATTAATATCATCATCTTTTAAAGCAATGGAACTACCTCCTAAAGCGGCGGTACGGGCAGGAATGGGAAGGTTTAAATAAGAATAGGAAGCCAAACCACCTATTTGCGAAAAAGCTTTTCCGACGGTGAAGATCAGCAGGTAAAAAAGTACAATTTTTTTCATTGGTTTAGAAACGAAAGATAAATAAAATTATTGTGTTAAAGCAAAATGTTTCGGTTGGGAAAAAGAACGCTGATGACGTTGATAGGGTATGATCCATGTATGATTTAATTTCTTTCCCCTGGTTTTAATCTGTTGTATAGATTTTTGCCCCAATTTCCACTAATTATTGCTTTAATCTTATTGAATCCTGGTTATCCGTGTTATCTGCGTACCGTTTTTATTTTATTGATTAAACACGTGTTTTTTTACCCAGGTTTTGCCCCATTCTTCTTTTTCGGCATCTGTCCAAAGTGTTGGAAAGAAGATACGCTTCTGAAAGCGGGGCGGCAGGTATTTTTGCCAGTTGGTTCCACCGGTAGCGGCAATATCTTCCGGGTTTTTGTGAAGATACGCAACCGCAGTTTTGTAATGCGCTAGTGGCCAGTTTATGTTTACGTTAACATCCAAATGTTTCAGTGCTTCTATTAATTTAGGATTTTGCTGTTCGGCTTCCGGCAATTGTTTATACAGCATCCAGATGTTCTTGCTTTTATACTCTTTTGCCAGGGCAATAATCTGTCCCGCATATTTTGCCTCAAACTGTTTCAGGGTTAGTGTTTTTTTACCGGTAGCCAGTTCGGTTGCGCCTTCTTTCCAGTAGATATGCTCAAACATAGTTTCAACTTCAGCATCGGCAGGCACTTCGGCAAACTTACCACGGTAATCTTTATGCATCAGGTTAGTGAATGGCGTGGTATAAACTTCGATCATCCTGTACTGTGCACTCTGAAATCCGCTGGCAGGCAACAGGCTCATCCTGAATTTCAGGAATTGTTCTTTTTCCATGCCCTCGCTCATAATATCAAAGCTTAGTACAAGTGCATCAAAGTAGCGGTTAATACGTTTTACACGCGTCAATAAAAAATCGGCCGTTAAGGCATGGTTGTTGCAGATCTGTTTATACTCATGTATGCAAAGCTTAAAATACAGCTCTGTGATCTGGTGGTACATGATAAAGATTTCTTCATCGGGTATTTGTGTAAGCGGGCTTTGCAAAGAAAGCAGGGTATCTAAGTGTATGTAATTCCAATAGGTTAAAAAATCAGCGTGCAACAGGCCTTCCAGGTAAGAGTTTAAATCCTGGCCCATAGAGGCGTATTTTTCATCCAGTAGTTTTATTTTTTCAATTATTTCGGGTTTTAGTTCCATTTTGCTGTAATTTTAATCCGATAAATATAGGGCTTATTTTATTTGGATGAACGAGTTTGATCAATACATGCAGCGTTGCCTGGAGCTGGCGTTAAAAGGACTGGGCCATGTGGCTCCCAACCCTATGGTTGGCTGTGTTATTGTGCATAAAGATCTTGTAATTGGCGAGGGCTATCACCAAAAATACGGCGAAGCGCATGCCGAAGTAAATGCCATTGCAAGTGTTGCAAATAAAGATTTGTTAAAGGAAAGTACCATTTATGTGAGTTTAGAACCTTGCTCGCATCATGGCAAAACACCTCCCTGCAGCGATCTTTTAATAGAACACAAAGTAAAGCGTGTTGTAGTGGGTTGTTTGGATACAAACCCTTTGGTGGCAGGCAAAGGCATTGCAAAATTGCGCAATGCAGGAGTAGGGGTTGTTACCGGCATCTTGGAAAAACAAGCACGCGATTTGAATAAGCGTTTTTTTACCTATCACGAAAAAAAACGGCCTTATATTATTTTAAAATGGGCGCAAACCAAAGATGGGTTTATTTCTAAAAAGGCACCATTTACCAAAGAAGAAAACTGGATCACAAATGATGAAAGTAAAAAATTAGTCCACATGTGGCGTGCACAGGAGCAGGCTATTATGGTAGGCACAACTACGGCCTTGCTGGATAACCCGGCGCTGACTGTTCGCTTGACGGAAGGTAAAAACCCAACACGAGTTTTAATAGACAAAGACTTGAAGGTTCCAATTACAAATTCGATCTTCTCTGAAGAGGCGGAAACAATTGTCTTTACAAAAAAACATAAACCTGATACAAATCATATCAACTACCATTTGATAGATTTCACAAAAGACATTACAAAGCAAATCTTAGACTACCTGTATCATAAAAAGATCATCTCGCTTATTATTGAGGGTGGTACACACACATTGCAAAGCTTTATCGATAAAGGATCGTGGGACGAAGCAAGGGTTTTTAACGGCAATAAGCAATTTAAATCCGGAATTAAAGCGCCCGTTATACAGATAAATAAATCGGCATCTCAAATGATAAGTGATGATGCGTTAGTTATTGCAATTAACGAGTAACATTATTTCCTATTAGTTTAAACCATTGTGATTGCTGCGTTCTACTTGCAGTGACAATATCTTATTCGATAGATTTCCTGTTGAAAATAGTATAACCAAAGTGCACTAAAAACGTAAAGGGTTGCACCTCTCCATGGTAATAGTTTACAGATAAGCTTAAAGGCCCTAAAGCGGTATTATATACAAGCGCTGCCATACCTACATAATACCTGTCGCCAAAAGCTTTGCCTAAACTGGGCGGGTTAATAATATTATTTGAAACGTTATTTTCTATAGCCTGATAGGGTTGAAAAACATAGGCTTCAAATCGCACATCTAGTTTTTTGATCGGGTTAAAAATAATTTTCCCTCCTCCTGCCAAGTATTTGTAGGCTCTGAAATTTGGTAGAAAAAGTGTCCGGCTTTCGGGCGTAGGCATAAAAGCCGGCGCTGATAACACGGAGGACGTATAATTTAAAAACAAGTCTTGTGTAGAGTATACTCCTTCCGCCAGGATACCAATCTTAAAGAATTTAAATGGTTTCAGATAGCCATCAAATTTCAGTTTTACAACCGCCCATTCATGGTGTACATTAAGCTCTTTTAAGTTAGAGGTTGTACCCGGAAGTAAATTTTCAAACCCGTTTACATATTTTGTTTTGAAGTTGATATAAGCTCCGTCAGACGCATAGAGTTTTCTGTTTAGCGTGTTGTATTCATATTCAATATTCGCGTAATCAAATTTAAAATTAGTTTGATCGGCCGTATCTGTCGTGCTAAATGTATTTGTCTGGTAATAGATATTATCCAGTTCAGCAATCCCTCCTCCAATAATGGCTTTAGATTTATTGCCTACCGGTATGCCCACATTAAGCTCTGCATACCTGTCGTTTTGAGTAAGGTAGGCCGGCTTTTCAAAGTTGTAGAATAAAGTGCTGCTCCTGTAATAATCCCAACGGGCAATATAAGCCACAGGCTCTATGTATACAGGCAGTTTTGTAGGAAAGTCAAAGCGTATCTTCGCCAGGCCCGATGTGTTCAATCGTCCAAAATACCCGTTAGCATAAACAGACATCGCAATTTTTGAAAGATAGTTATATTGCGCCGATACAAAGCCCGTACTTATGGGGCGCGTGGAGATGTTACCGCCAAACTGCAAGAACAAGTCCTTCTGGCGTTTTATCTTCAAGTTCAGTTTATACTTGCCTGTTTGCGGGTTTAATATCAGTGTAGGGAAAATAGATTGTATCTTACTATCTTCTGCCAGCTGGAAGTATGCTTTCTTAATGCCATCTAAGGTATATTGCTTTTTACGATTGCTCTGCAATACATGCTTTACATAAAGCTGTTGATTTTTATTCAGTCCTTCTATATTAATTTCTTCAATAATATTTTCTTTTGTAAACTTTTGTTTAAAACGAGCTCGTTTCTGAGCCACTTCTTCAGGAGTCCGAACAGCAGTAACCGTTTTGCGTATAGAATCTATCTGCCTGATCGTGGCTACATAACCACTATCAATAAGCTTTTGGCAGGAATTAAAGTTAAACGTACCCACATCGCTCCACGATTTAATAATGATACCGGGTTTATTCTGTAAGCTAAAATCAGGGTTATTGATCAGCATGCTTCTTAGCTGCGCGTATAAATTTTCCTCATCTACCTTTGGGTTGGCACTGGTAACAACCGAACCGATGATATAATCCGGGTTAAAATGTGAATTCATCACATCAGCAGGAAAGTTATTGTAAAGCCCGCCATCAAACAAGATCTTACCATCTACCTTAATAGGCTTTAGGTACAAGGGATATGTCATAGATGCCCGGATAGCCTGGTTCAAATCGCCTTTTTGAAACACAACTGTTTTTTTAGTCTCAATGTCCGAGGCTACGCACCTAAAGGGAATAAACAGACTGTCAAAATTATAAGCTGCACCGGCAGCCGCGTTTGAAAAATAATGAGTCAGTTCATAATCAATAGGCACCGAATTGATCACATTGGTTGGGATGTTTGTCACTAAAGAGGAATCAAACGAAACCTTGATCGTGATCCAGCTTGCATCATCTTCTTTTTTAAAAAAGTAATACTGGTATTTTTTTTCCAGGTCGCCTTTTGTCAGGTTTACAAACTTATCCGAAGTAACAATTTTTTCTATCTCATTCACGTCGTAACCCGATGCATACAAAGCACCTACCAAAGCACCAATAGAAGTTCCGGTAATATAATCAATCGGGATGTTTTTCTCTTCCAAAGCTTTTAAAACCCCTACGTGGCATGCCCCACCGGCGCCGCCTCCGCTTAGTACCACACCTACTTTTTGGGCACTTGTGTTTTGAGAAAAACCAAGCAGCAATGCAATAATCAGGTAATTTACTATATGTATATTCCGCACGCTGCTATCAAAATATTTAAGCAAATATAGATAGATTTATGCATGCTTTTGTTGTTCAATTAATTATTTGGGGTGTTCCGGCAGCTCACTGCCGTCGGGCTTTACGCTGCAAGTTTTTGCCTTGTCATTCAAACAAATATTCAGAAATCTCTCTTAGGCAAAAAGCTTTCCGCTGCAATCCCTAACGCAATAAAAATCCAGATATACATAAAACAAAAAACCCGCCATAAAGCGGGTTTTTGCATAAATTTATTTTCAATTAGAAATGCCACATATCGTGTTCGTATAAGAATATATCATTCTTAATTCTTTCCGATTCTAAGAGGGCATCCATACCGTGTGCGTACTCATTAATATTTCTGTCAAATACGTTGGTTTCTTTTGTTATCGTACTGTTAAACATTCGTTTCCAGAAGATATCTTCAAACGTTCTGCGCTCTGCATCCGATTTTGTATTAAACACCTCGTGTTTAGCCAGGAACGGACGGCAAGCAGGGAAATACACCCAGAATTGTTCAAATTCTAATTGTTTTTCTTCATCAAAAGTAACGATACCTAATCCTAAGATCCTAACTTCCAATACAGATTTTTGCCTATCAAAAAACCAGTCTTCTTTCAGTTTAAGGCTTCTAAAACCTCTGTACATCCAGGTAGAATCTGCCGGAGGTAAAATTTTCACTTTAATCTCTTCACCTGTTTCCGTTAAGTTTACCTGCTCTGTAGAGTCACCTTGTTTAAGCAGTTTAGCTTTGATATCATTAACCCTCATCGGGATCAAAAACTCCTGATCCTGGAAAGCTATGATTTCCCCGGTCATTATATATTTTGCAATAACCTGCAGAAAAGATATCCTGCTTGTTACAAACTCAGTAGGAAAATACAGGGGCTGGTTAATTTTTTCGCGCATGTCGATGCTTCTCCAAACGCGTTTAGACCATTGAACATCAGCTTCACGTAAATAGGTATAAGGTATCACACGGCGGTTAACTGAGTTTTCCTTATCATAAATACCATCACGGTAAGAACCCGGTTGAAAAACGGTTCCAGCCTGCGAAAACACATTTACTGAAAGAATCAGTAAAACAACGGTTATTAAAGAAGCCTTTTTCATGTTCAACGTTTTTAAATTAACCTTTCACTTTTATAGTTACACCCGGTACGTTATTTTTTACAGTTCCATCAGGGCATTTCACTTTGATGTTATCGATAAAAATTTTACTACCCGGGCCAGCCTGATTTAAGATGTTTTTAGCACCAGCACTCAAGTTATTCCCTGTACAAGCTTCAAATTTTGTTTGTCCTTTTATAGAACCCGTAACGTCAAAAGATATTACGATAAAGTTTGCTTTAAAGTCAAAGCCCGGAGCATTTGCACCTACGCCACCAATAGTAGCCAATTGCGCTTTTTTCAACTCAGCAGTTCCTGAGAAACCTGCTACGTTAGCAACCGGAGGAGGAAGTGGTTTTACACGGAATTTAACAGTTCCTTGTGGTTTAGTGCCATCTTTTGTTTTTGCAGATACGCTGATAGAACACTCACCGGCAGAACTGAAGCTATATTCAAATTTACCAGGTCCTTTAGGGGTTGATCTAACACCACAACCTGATGGACTTACCATCATATCTGTTGGAGAAACACCTGCTGCTGATACTGATACCGGGTTAGGAACACCCACATAAAATACGTTCATTTGATCAGCAGATACAGCTACAGCTTGTTGAGCAACCATATAGTCGCCTTCAAATTTATACAATTTGTATTCTCCTGTAGGCTGTTTAAATTTAATCACACCGCTGTATTTTTGTTCGCCCTGACCTGATGTTCCGCGTTCAAATTTACCCATACCATCAATCAAAGGAATAACTGTACCGCCTTCTACAGTACCTTTAATGGTATCATAAGAAGTAGGATCTACAATTACCTGCATGTTTTCTTCTTTAAAATCAGATGATCCTGCAGCAATAAAGATATCCGCAGCGTATTTTTGACCAGAAACGATGTAACTTGACGGAGCTACCACTTTTGCAGCAAGCTTATCAAATTTAACCATCTTTTTACCTGATGCACCCGAGAATTGAGCAATTACTTCAGCTTCAACAATCTTAACGTCTGTTTGTATTTTAGACATATAAGTTATTACACCTGCTAAAGGAGCGTGATAGAAATTTAAAATTTCCCAGCTGGTAGCAACACCATTTTCTGTTGCACCATTTGTTGAAGGCTTAAGTGTTTCTATTTTCTTTTTCAGTGTTTCATAATCTGCCTGTAGTAGTTTCGTTGCATTATCTTTTTGCATGCTTTCTACCATAGCAATCAATTTATCATGAGCACCCTGCATTTTTTCTTTTAACATAAAGGCTGATGTTTCTCCTTTTTCAGGATTGTTTTCATCATGTCCGATAAGTAAACCTGTAGTACTGTTCACATCATCTTTAGAGTCTACATAACGTAAACGAAGTGTATCACCACCGCCGTTTTTCACTTGCCCAGCAGCTACGTGCGCAATTACTTCATGTTTTAGTTTTTCGATATGGTTATATAAATCTTCAGTTATTTTTTTTGCGTCAATTGCTTTTGCATAAAAAGGTTTAGCTGCCGGTGTACTTGCCGCAACCGATTTAAACCCTTCCATAATTTGCGTTGAGTTTTGAGTAAAGTTATTATTAGAGCGCTCTAAACTTTCATCAACTGTAACAAATGTCATTAATATATCTTTCGATACGTTCATTGCCAGAAGAGCCGTAAGTACGAGATACATCATACCTATCATCTTCTGCCTTGGGGTTTCTTTTCCTCCGCCTGCCATTGTAAAATTCTTTTAAATTATTATTAAAATTCTTATTAGTAAAAAGGAAAGAAAAAGATATTCCTTTTCTTTCCTTTTTATTTAATGTTCATATTACTGATTTTTGTAGTTCATGGCAGTTAACATGTTGCCATAAATTCCATTCAATGCAGATAAATTACTTGATAACGAAGAGATTTCTGTTTTGTATTTACGTGTATCTTCAACAGAATCGTTTAAGTTTTTCATTAAGCTTTCTAATCCGTCATAGAATTGAGAAGTAGCTTTTAAATGTTCGTTGCTGCCTTGTAATTGTAATTCGTAAGAAGCATTTAATGCTGATAAGTTTTTAGAAACTTTGCTTAATTGCTCGCCGAACGATGTGCCTGCTTCATTTGATAATGACAAGCCCATTAATGATTCTGCAGCTTTGCTATAAGAATCTGATAATCCGTTTACGTTTTTAGCAGCAGATTTAATGCTGTCTACGTATTCATTTGTAGCTAAGTGTGCATTAGATACATCTGCAATTTTACCTGCGTTATCGCTTAAAGAACGCATGCTATTACCAAGGCTTTCAATAAGATCCGGTCCTATTTTTGCCTGCTCTAACATATTATCTAACTGTTGTGTAACAGAACTTCCTTCTTCATGTTTTTCTTCTTCTTCATGGTGGCTACCCATATTAACTAATTCAGGGTAAGCTAATGACCAATCCCATTCTTCATGTGGAACATCAAACGCATATAATAAGAAAATCAAAGCCTCTGTCAATAATCCACAAATTAACATTTGGTTAGCACCTTCCCAGTGCTGGATTTTAAATAAGGCTCCTACAATAACTATCGCTGCTCCTCCTGATGCTACAATGTGTAGAATTTTTTTATAGCCTGTGATTTTCGGTAACTTGCTGCTCATTGCTTTTTAGTTTGTTAGTTGTTAGTGATGATTTGAGTTAGTTATTTTATTTGTTTGTTTGTGTTTTGTTAAATGTTATCGTCTTTAGCACGACCTAAGTAGGTCATTACACAACGAAAACCAATGTAACATTTTGCGGTATCCTGATACTCATACGTTTTAGTAGAGTTTTGCAGGTAGTACCCAACGTCTTTCCAAGAACCTCCGCGGATTACTTTACGTTTCAATACATTTGCTTCGTTATCCTGAGCTTCGTATTCGTAATCAGGGTTCATATCATGTTCAAAATCATATGCAGATTCTTCAAATGCGTTCCTTGTCCATTCAGCAGCGTTACCTGCCATGCAATATAATCCCCAATCGTTCGGGTTATATGAAAAGATGTGCACTGTATGGAAACCACCATCCACTTCATAAGAACCACGCATTGGTTTAAAGTTAGCTAAGAAACAACCTCTTGCATTGCGGATATAAGGACCTCCCCAAGGGTATTGAGATAAATCATTACCACCACGTGCTGCATATTCCCACTCAGATTCGGTCGGTAAACGGAAGTCGTTTACAATAGATTGACCCGAACTGATCAAGTAGTTGTTAAGCAAGTTTGAACGCCATTGGCAAAATGCACGAGCTTGTTTCCAGGTTACACCAACAACAGGGTATTGGTCGTAGGCTGGATGCCAGAAGTACATATTAGTCATCGGTTCGTTAAAAGCATAGGTAAAATCATGTACCCAAGCCAATGTATCAGGGTAAACGTTAATGATATCTTTTATGATAAAAACGCTTCTGTCAACACCTTTACGTTCTTTAATAACATAGTTACCCGGGCTAACCGATACTTCGTTTTCAACCTGGTATTCACCTAATGTTTTAGGCTCTGTACCCGGGTCTTTTACCGGAGCAGTCATGGTTCCTAATTTATCGGTACCACCGTCATTTAAAGTAACACCGTTTATGTATTCTCCTTTTTTGAATTCGTTAACCTGAACATCCGGAGATTTTTGCGGCAAGAAACGGTTATTCTTTTTAGCAGCCATCCTGATATCGATACGGTAGTATTCGTAATTTAATTTACGGGTATCGATTTCTTTACGGTTATAGTAGCGTTCTGCTTCTGATAAGTATAAAGGCTGTAAATCTAAACGGTAATCATCATCGTTAGAATCCCATTTAATTTTCTTTTCCCAGTTGATATAGAACTCTTTCAGATTTTGATCCTGGCGATAAACCGGGTACATATCCAAATATTCGTCTTGTGGTATCTGGTAATCAGGAGCTTCAGCATTACCGCCGTTTGCTAATAATACACGTGCAATAGAATCTCTAACCCAGTAAACAAACTGGCGATACTCATTATTTGAGATCTCAGTTTCATCAATATAGAAAGCCTGAATAGAAACTACTTTAGATTTTGTAGTGTGAGCTGCCCCAACTTCATCATCATTTGGCCCCATGTGGTAGCTGCCAACCGGCATATATAGCATTCCGTAAGGATCCGGCTGAAACCAATCTTCTCTACCTTTTACCCCAACAAGCTCTCCGCTGTAGCTGTTACAGCCTGTAACGACTGCAACAAATGAGGCTAATATCAAAAGTTTTTTCATACTTTTTTGTTTAGTTTTTACCGCCGCGCCAAAAATACTATTTTTTTTGACTTAGGTGGTAAGTTGCTTAAACGCAATTTTTTTAAAAAGGTTTCATTTATTTTTAAAATTCCTTTTATTCAGCAAAATAACGAGTATTCCAGTGAGCCTGTTTTTTTACAGCATCTTTTGGTTTTAAGCAAAATCCTATTGAAATTTCGTGTGTACCTGCGCTGTATCCTTTAATTTTAGATGTTGTAACATCATATGAATAAGCAACACGTAAACCAAATGGCGCTTTATACACTAACATTGGCGCGATAGCATCCTGTAAACGGTAAGAAACACCTAAACCGATCATTTTTTTGTACATGTAGGTTAAGTTGATATCTACCTGTGTAGAAGCAGCATCTGTTTTTACCAATACGTTTGGTTGTAAAGCATCTTCTCCGTTACGTAAGTTAAATGTGTAACCAGCCATTAAATAATAGTGACGGGCAACGTTATAATCTAATTTAGCTCCTGCATAAATCATACCTGAAGGGGTAGTTGAAGGGCTTGCAACATCCTGACCACCCAAGTGTGTAGTTGAAATACCAACATATAATTTATTAGGAATTGTATAGTATATACCACCACCAATATCAGGTGTCATTTTATTTAAATTACCTGTAGAAGGTCCATAAGGATTGTTATTATTAGGAATAGACGGGTCATTTAGGGTTTGAGGCGGAACGTAGGTACCGTTAATTTTTGTTTGGTAAATACCGGCATCAACACCAATACTTAAGATACCTGTGTTACCAATATGAATGTGGTAAGCCCCTGCAACACGTGCCATCAGGGTGTTTTGGAACCCGATCTGGTCGTTTAGGATGGTTAAACCCACACCAAAGTTGCCGGCATTCATGTTGAAGCCAAACAAGCCTGTTTTAGGCGCACCCGGAAAATTTACCCATTGCTGACGGTATAAAGCGTCAAAACAAATGCTGCCATTTGTACCAACTACAGCAGGGTTATACGCCTGTTTACAAAACATAAATTGCGTAAACTGCGGATCTTGCTGAGCAAATGAAACACTTGATATACCAAGGGTTGCAGCGAATAAGAACGAATAGATTTTTTTCATATTTTTTTATTTAAAAAACGTTAATTGATATGATTTATTCATAACAATAGGATACGAAAGTAGAAAAAAATAAATAAAAAAACAAATTGTGAATTATTTTTTGATAAAATGTTTAAAAAACCTGTTTTGCACAAAAATTTTGGCTAATTGGATGCATGCATTTTTCAAAAAAAATCATGTGAACTTTTTGAAATTTGTTTGATCCGGATTTTAAAATTTTCTAAAGTAAATTCTTTTCTAAAAGATATTCAGCTATCTGCACAGCATTGGTAGCAGCGCCTTTTCGCAGATTATCGGCTACGATCCAAAGGTTTAGTGTTTTAGGTTGAGATTCGTCTCTCCTAATCCTTCCCACAAAAACCTCATCTTTATTATGCGCGTGCATGGGCATTGGGTAAACATGATTTGCAATATCATCCATCAAAATAATGCCTGGTGTGTTGTGTAATATTTTTTTGATCTCTGCTATATCAAATTCGCTTTCAAATTCAATGTTTACAGCTTCGCTGTGGCCTCCCATCACAGGTATTCTCACGGTAGTGGCAGTTAAACCAATGCTATCGTCGCCCATGATTTTTTTAGTTTCGTTTACCATTTTCATTTCTTCTTTGGTGTAGGCATTGTCTAAAAAAACATCTATTTGGGGAATTACATTCAAGTCAATTGGGTATTTGTAAGCCATTTCGCCACTAATGCCTTTACGCTCGTTCATGAGTTGTGTAACCGCCTTAACGCCTGTGCCTGTAACCGATTGATAGGTGCTAACCACCACGCGTTTTATTTTATATTTTGCATGAAGCGGCTGTAAAACCACCACCATTTGTATGGTAGAGCAATTTGGGTTGGCTATGATCTTATCCTGTTTGGTGAGCACATGCGCGTTGACTTCGGGAACTACCAGTTTTTTTGCAGGATCCATACGCCATGCGGAAGAATTATCGATAACGGTTGTTCCGGCCGCTGCAAATAAGGGTGCCAGTTCTAAAGAGCTTGCTCCGCCTGCAGAAAACAAAGCAATATCAGGCTTTTGAGCAATGGCATTTGCCGCGCTGACAATTTTGTAGGGTTTATTTTTAAAGGTAATTTCTTTGCCCACTGACTTTTCGGAAGCCACCAAAATAAGATCTGTCAACGGAAAATTTCTTTCTTCTAAAACTTTTAGCATAACGCTGCCAACCAAGCCGGTTGCGCCTACTACGGCTACTTTCATACCTTTGTTAAATTTTCCGGCAAAAGTAGCTTAATTTTTGCCCTTTTTGGCAATTTTTATGTGTTTAAATTGAAAGCTGACCTTTAATGCTTCGGTGTGCCCAGGTTCATACTATTGCCATACTTTAACCATGCTTTAGATATGCTTTAACCGTACTTTACCCGCATATTAAGAATTGCCTCTTCGGGGTGATTTTTGAAAAATATTTGTTATACAGATTAAACCTTTTATTATCTTGCGTATCAAATAAGCAAATAATTTAAAAAATTAACGCATGAAAAAACCACACCTAAGTTTAGCAATTGCCGGATTGATGCTGGCAAGCGCTGTTGTTATAACTTCTTGTAAGAAGAAGGATACAACTACTACGCCTAAAACCTATAGCACAACCGGTACTTCGGATAACAGCACTTCTGAGAACACCTCAAAAGATTTAAACAACATTGGTTCTGAAGCTATTGATAACGGGCATTTGACTACCTACAAACTGGCGCCAGGTGCAGGTGGAAGCGGGTTGTTGAGCCCAATGAGCGGTACAGTAACTGTCATGCTTGACTCTTTATCGTATAAATTCTTAACAGTAACTTTTAATGCTTATACAGGCTGGGATGGGCATACACGCAGTGGTACCATAAAATATGATTGGAGCCATTCTACCGGAGGGGCACAGTATTTTAAAGATGCCGGTTTTGATGTGCAGGTTACTGCTCCTTATAATGATTACAAAGTGGATGGCAATTCTGTGGTTATAACTAAAAAACGTGTAACTAATATCGGGCTTGTGTCAGGCTGTTATAACTGGACAGACAGCGCCAACATTAAGATCATTAAAACCAGTGGTACCATTACCTGGAATCACACAGGTAATATGATTTTAATAAATACAAGTTCTGTAACCTATAACGGAGCTACGGTTGCAGGTGTTTATCCTACATCGGGCGGTTATATTGATTGGTTGCATGCAATTATCGGGTTTACCGGAACAGCATCAGGAACAACTTCTGCCGGCGATGCTTATACCGTTAATATTACGAGCCGTGTAGACTATAACATGAATTGTTCTCCTATTGCAGTTTGGACCTACTTCCACCCGCCTGTGGCAGGAAGCTTAGACTATATAGAAGGTGGTGTTACTTATACGGTTAACTACGGAAGCCAGACTTGTGATGATACATACACAGTTACTGTAGGAACCTGGAGCACTACAATAAGTTTTATATAACGAATAGAAATTTCAAGCAAAAGCCGCTGCAGATACTGTAGCGGCTTTTTTGTTGTATATAAAGATCGTAATTGTTTTTAGGGAACAGATTCTGAAACAAGTTAAGAGTGACGACGAAATTTAAAAAGATTGCAATTGCGCGTGCGTCAATTTTCCGTTGATCCATTCAACATCCAAATGGGCATTGTATTTTTTATAAAAGTTTATGGCGGGTTCATTCCAATCGAGCACTTGCCATTCCATACGGCGCACCTGTTGCTTTTTGGCAATCAAAGCGACTTCGTTAAACAGCTTAGAACCCAAGCCATAACGGCGGTATTTTTCGGTTATTATAATATCTTCTAAAAACAGGCATTTGCCTTTCCAGGTACTGTATTTGTAATAGTATAAGGCTATTCCAATAATGTTAGTTTTATCTTCGGCCACAAAAAATTCAAAAACTTTGTCTTTTCCAAAGCCCCAGTTTTGCATTTCTGACACGGTTACTTCAACCTCATCCGGGGCTTTTTCATAGACAGCCAATTCTTTTACTAAGCCCAAAACCTGCGGCAGATCAGCCTCTGTGCCTTTGCGTATTTTTATATCAATCATTATTAATTATTTGTAGAATATAATTTTCGTAAAACTACTTTTTGCAGGCAACGTTTAATCATTACATGTGTAATTATTTCTTCCGGCGTTTGTTCTTTGTGTTTTTGTGATTCATTTTTCAGCTGTGTTTCGCTGACATCAATCCTATATAAAAGCGAATATATTTTTTGTGAATTTACAGCCAGCAAGTTTTTTATATGCGGAAAAACCTGGTCGTACAATTGTGTGTAAGCGCTTTGATGATTGTTTTCAAAATGAAGTGTGATATCAAAAAAAGCAAAGTCTTTTTTTATTTGTTCTGCTGTCTGGTGGATTATTTCAGCGTTTTGCAAATAAGGCTCTATGGAAAATTCCTGTGGCATCTTTATTTTAAAATAGAACGCTGATGACGCAGGTTATTATGATTTTCACTGATAATAAAAAAATCAACGTTTGTCATTTTTAAACACAATGACCGCTAATTATTTTTAGATTTCAATAAAAGCCTTTGTAGGGGCTTGTTTTCAATGATGTGTTGCTGTACAATTTCTTCTACATCGCTTAACTGAACATTTACATAAAAAGTCCCTTCTGGATAAACAGCCACTGTAGGTCCAAAATCGCAAACACCCAAACAACCCGCACGCTGAGCACGTATAGGCATATCGAGGTTTTTATCTTTTATGGCTTTTTTAAAGGCGGCTGTAAGCGCTAAGCCATGTTGTTCTCCACAGCTTCTTTTTTCGCTGTTGGTGCGTTCGTTGGCGCAAACAAAAATATGTTTTTCAAAAAGTAAGTCGCTCATAGTTTACAATTACAAGGTGGGTTAGAATAGATGTTGGTGTTTGGCAGCCATTTTTTTAGCAATTTCAAATTATCATCGCTAATCAGGATGGCGCGCAAATCAAGCGTATTCAGCATTTTTAAATTCTTTAAAGTTTCCGGAAAATCTGCCAGCTCGTTGCTCCACAAATCGAGTGTTTTTAATTTTTCCAGATTACCAATTTGCGGAGGAAGGCCAAACAAGTCGTTATTGTTGGCATTTAAATAATACAGGTTGGTGCATTTACCAATTTCTTTTGGAAGCGAGCTTAGTTTATTATGCGATACATCGAGGTATTGCAAATCGGGCAATAAATACAGGCTATCCGGCAATTCTTTCAGTTGATTTTTGCCTAAGTCTAATGATTGCAGGTTTTTAAATTTAAAAATTTCGGGTGGGAATGTTTTTAATTTTTGCTTCCTGAGTTCAAGCTTAATAACCATTTCAGGGTGTTCTAAAGCTTCCTTCAAATCCATGTAGGTGTAAGCTTCTGCCAACTGGGCCGAATCGAGCAATTCTTTTTCCTGCGAAAACATTTTTCCACAAAAAATAAAAACAAGAAGTATGGTTTTATAAAACTGAAAGCGCATGTTCTTTGTCTGCATGTAATTGTTTTTTTAGCCCATCTAACGAAGCAAATTTCTCTTCATCACGCAAGCGGGCTTTTATTTGAAGCGTTAAGTTACAACCATAAATGTTAGCATCAAAGTTAAATATATGTAACTCGGTTTTTATTTTATTATCAATATCGGTAGTAGGGTTATACCCAATGTTCATCATGCCTTTGTATGAAACTCCATCTATACTTACGGTTGCCGCATACACCCCAATTTTAGGGATCAGCTTGGCAGGATTTTCAATAAAAATATTGGCAGTTGGGTAACCGATGGTACGTCCTAATTTTTTTCCATCTACTACCCTACCCGATATAAAATAGCTGTATCCCAAAAATGAATTGGCTGTTTTGATATCGCCTTCTTCCAGGGCTTTGCGTATTTTACTTGAGCTTACATTGATGTGGTCGATTTCGTGTGCCGGAATTTCTTCTACCGTAAAGTTATATTCTTCAGCATATTGTTTAAGGGTGTGAATATTGCCTTCGCGGTTTTTGCCAAAATGATGATCGTAACCAATAATTAATTGCTTAACGCCAATGGCATCTACCAGAATATCTTTGATATAACTATGGGCAGACTGTTGTGAAAATGCTGTAGTGAAGGGATATACCAGCACATGATCTATACCTGCCTGTTCCAACAAATCTAGCTTTTCGTTGGTGAGGGTAAGTAGTTTAAGGTCTACCTGGTTAGGAAATAATACCTGGCGGGGATGCGGATCGAACGTAAAAAGAAAAGTTTCTCCCCCATTTTCTTCTTTGGCTTTTTGCAGGCGGTTAATAATCTGCCTGTGCCCCTGGTGAACCCCGTCGAAAGTACCGATAGTGACTATAGGCCTGTTTATTTTGGGTATTTCCTTTATGGAATGATAAATCTTCAAAACGCTGCAAAGGTAAGGATTTAGTTAATAGTTAATAGCGAATAGTTGAGCTTATACCTATTGCCTATTAACTATTGCATGCTAACTTTGCCGCACTAATGCCGGAAGAAAAAAAGAAAATACCTCTTTCTGAACGATTGCGACGTAAGTATCGTTTGGTTATTTTAAATGACGCCTCGTTTGAAGAAAAATTCTCACTGCGCTTAACGCCGGGAGGCATTTTAATACTGGTTAGTGCTATTACCATTTTTATGTCGTTTTTGCTGACCAGTTTGATTGCTTTTACACCACTGCGCGAATACATTCCCGGATACGGAGACATTTCTGACCGAAAGGCATTGATCGCGCTTTCGCTTAAAGCAGATTCGGTTGCCGACCTGATAAAAGCCAAAAACGAATATATTGAAAACCTGCAAAATGTATTGAGCGGTAATCTTACTTCGGATACTACGCAACCACAAAAAACCGAAGAAAAGAACAACCAGCATATTAGTATTAAACCTTCTAAAACCGATTCGGTACTAAGGCAGGAGATAGAGCAGCAAGATAAATTTTCGCTTACGTTAAGTAACAGCTCGGGTGCGTCGGGCATTAGCGGTTACTTTTTCTTTTCGCCTGTTAAGGGCATGGTAACGCATTCGTTTAACATAGCAGAAGGGCATTTTGGTGTGGACGTGGTTGCTAAAGAGAATGAGTTTATTAAGGCTGCTCTTGACGGAACGGTTGTTTACGCAGGCTGGACCGCCAATGATGGATATGTGATCCAATTACAGCACAGCAATAATTTAATGAGTATATACAAGCATAACAGCGATATAACCAAAAACATTGGCGACCATGTAAAAGCCGGAGAGCCTATTGCCATTATTGGTAATACCGGCGAAACCAGCAGCGGCACGCATTTGCATTTTGAGCTTTGGTATAACGGAACACCTATTAATCCGCAGGATTACGTTTTGTTTTAAAATTATTTTAGCTCCAGCAAAGCCACACTTTCTACATGCAAGGTTTGTGGAAACATATCTACCGCCTGCACTTTTGTTACGATATATTTTTCAGCCAATAAAGCCACATCTCTTGCCTGGGAGGCCGGGTTACAGCTTACATATACAATTTTTGGCGCGGCAATTTCCAGCATTTTTGCCACTACGCTTGGATGCATGCCCACACGCGGCGGATCGGTTATAATAACATCCGGTTTTCCGTTGGCTGTGATGAATTCATCATTCAGCACATCTTTCATATCGCCGGCATAAAAAGAGGTATTGCTTATTTCATTGAGCTTTGCATTTTCTTTGGCGTCTTCAATGGCTTCTGGCACAGATTCTACACCTACTACATGCTTTGCATTTTTTGAAACAAATAAAGCAATGGTTCCTGTTCCGGTATACAGATCGTACACGATTTCATTTCCTTTTAAACCGGCAAAGTTGCGGGTAATTTTATAAAGCTGATAAGCCTGTTTTGAATTTGTTTGGTAAAAAGATTTTGGGCCTATCTTGAATTTAAGCCCTTCCATTTCTTCGTAAATAAAATCGTTTCCATGAAAGCATTGCACGGGCAGATCGTAAATAGTATCGTTTCCTTTTTGGTTAATTACATACAGCAGGGCAGTTATCTGCGGAAAGCTTTGTTTGACATGGCCAAGCAGGGTATTTATTTTTTCGGTATCGTTATCATAAAAAGAAAACACGCACATAACTTCTCCGGTGGTAGAAGTTCGTATAATCATAGTGCGCATTAAGCCGGCCTTATCCCGGATATTAAAAAAGTCATAGCCTTTTTCAAGGGCAAATCTTCTGACTTCGTTCCTGATCTGGTTGGAAGGATCTTCCTGTAAATGGCAATGCTGTATATCCAATACTTTATCAAAAGCACCTGATACGTGGAAGCCGCAACCGTTATTAATTTGTCGATTAGACGATATGTCAATTTGTTGATTGGCTGCATCATTGTCTAATTGGCTAATAGACTCATTGACTAATTTTAATTCTTCAGCCGTGAGCCATTTTTTATTGGAGAATCCAAAATCAAGCTTATTGCGGTAATAGTATATTTCTTCGCAGCCCAGTATATCAAAGGTGTGGCCTACTTCTACTTTTGCCAATCGTTTAAAGGCATTTACTACCTGGTTTTGTTTGTATTGCAGTTGTGCCGAATAAGCAAAGTTTTGCCATTTGCAGCCACCGCAGGTACCAAAGTGTTGGCACTCAGGTTTTACCCTATGTTCAGAAGGTTTTACTAAGTCAGTAATTTTAGCAAAGCCAAATTTGCGTTTCTTTTTATACACATTGATGTTGCACACATCACCCGGAACAGCACCTTCTACAAACACAACCCATTCGTTTATCTTGGTAACGCCTAATCCTTCCGACGAAATATCTACAATATCAATGTTTTCAAATGTTTGCTGCACAAATTTTTTCTTACTCATCTCCGTAAAATATAGGGCTGGGTTGTTTCTTTTTTGAAGGCTGATACAAAGGTTGCTGTTGCTGGTATTGCTGCATTTGCTGCTGATCTTGAGGCATTTCCTGTTGCCCGCTTTTTTTATACTGCCTGTAATAATACATGATTGGGGCATACAGGTCATACCCATCATGTGTCATAATAAAATCATTGTTTATGCGCCAGGCATATCTTCTAAAAGCATCAAAATCGATGGTTTCGTCTTCAGTTAATTGCCTCAGTATTTCAGGATTGAATTTTTTTGACACTTCTTCCTGTATTAAAATATCCTGGAAGATCTGCTGCAATTTACGCTGCTCTTTTCCTTTTCGACTAAACTGGTCGTACAAAGCAGTTATAGGGCTGTTAAAGGCATCCAATCCCTTTGGTGCGGCATGTTGTGTTATATAGCGTTTCATGTAATCAATCTCATTGGGCTTAATTTTATTAGCAACAACGGTAACAGCCTGCATGCTGACGATCATGGAACGCATAACGATCTTGATCGTCTGCTTCATGCTGTCGTTTATATTTTTGATGAGCGAAACCGGGTATTTGCGGCGGGCGTAACCCACATACTGGAACATCAGCGTATCGTTATTTTGAGCTATGATGCTGAATTTTCCGTTAAAATCGGTAATGGTTCCGTTGCCCGTTCGGGAATTAATTAAATATACATAGGGCATTACTGTAGTGCTATCCTGCTCTACAACGGTTCCGCTGATCACGTACTTACGCACCGCTTGCTGGGCAAAGATTTGACAGCTAATAAAAAGGGATAATATGATGAGGATTTTTTTTATCAAAGCAGGGGTAAAAATACATTATATTTTAATGCTACGCGATGTACGTATAGAAGTTGGCGATTTGCTGCCATGCATTACGCGTAAAACTTCAACTTTAGTATTTACTCTATAAATAATGAGGTAGGCTCCAATAATTATGTTTCTATATTTTTTAGATTTGGTTGTAATGTGTTTGCACTCGGGATGAATTTTATGAAGAATGTTTAACTTTTCTATTTCTTCAAATATTTCCGAAATAAAAAAATCAGCATATTTTAATCCAAAAGTTTCCGTTCCATATTTGTGAATATCAGAAATGTCGTGATTAAATTTTTGACTAATTACAACTTGTAATTTTTTCTTCTCCATTCACTAAATTTCTTTTTAGATCCCTCTATTGAAATAAAAGAACCTTTTTCGCCTTCTTCTACAAATGCTTTAAACTCAGCACCTGTCATCGGTTTTCCGGATTCTGCATAATTTTCTTTAGCGATTAATTTTGTTTTAGCCATAACGACTTAATTTGTTATAAAGTTACAAAAAATCTTATTCACATTCGTTAAAAACTCAAAAGACAAAAGTAGCTTTTTAATCTTATCTTTGTAAAGATAAATGGAAGAACGCTTTGTTGTATCGGCCCGCAAATACAGGCCGCAAACTTTTGAAACAGTTGTTGGCCAGCAACACATTACTACTACGCTTAAAAATGCCATTAAAAACAATCATTTAGCGCAGGCATTTTTATTTTGTGGTCCGCGTGGTGTGGGTAAAACAACCTGCGCGCGTATACTGGCAAAGACCATCAACTGCTTTAATCTTACGGCTGACACCGAAGCCTGCGATAAATGCGAGAGCTGTACTTCTTTCAACAGCGGGCAATCTTTGAATGTGTTTGAGTTAGATGCCGCGTCGAACAACTCGGTTGAAGATATTAGAAACCTGATCGACCAGGTGCGTTTTGCACCGCAGTTAGGTTCGCACAAAGTATATATCATTGACGAGGTTCATATGTTATCGTCGGCCGCATTCAACGCCTTTCTTAAAACACTGGAAGAGCCGCCTAAACACGCTATTTTTATTTTAGCTACTACCGAGAAGCATAAGATCATTCCTACTATTTTATCGCGTTGTCAGATCTTTGATTTCAACAGGATTAAGTTAGATGATATTTCCAATCACCTTGGGTATATTGCCAAAACAGAAGGCATTACAGCAGAAGATGAAGCGCTGAGAATTATTGCCCAGAAAGCAGACGGAGGCTTACGCGATGCCTGCAGTATGTTTGACCAGATGGTTAGTTTTGGAGGGAATAACCTTACCTATAAAACTGTCATTGAGAATTTACATGTACTTGATTACGATTATTATTTTAAAATAACCGACGCCCTTAATACACAAGATACATCAACTGTTTTAGTAACCTTTAATGAGATTTTAGATAACGGTTTTGACGGGCATCATTTCATTGCAGGCTTAGGCGAGCATATTCGCAATCTATTAGTGTGCAAGGATGCAGCCACCATACAGCTTTTAGAAGTAAGCGAAAACGTAAAGCAAAAATATTTACAACAGGCTCAAGCTTGCAGCACACAATTTTTATTAAAAGCGCTTGGCATTATTAATCGCTGCGACATAAGTTATAAAGCTGCCAAGAACCAGCGGCTACAGGTAGAAATTGCTTTATTGCAAATCAGTTATTTAAATGCTGCATCGATGGATGCAGAAAAAAAAAAGATAGTGCAGAATCAGGCGTAAGCGAGAACGCTTCCACACCAACACCTGCTGTTGCAAAACAAGAAACTCCGATTACTTCTGCACATACCCCGGCAACTCCACAGCAAAAAACAACCACAAAGCCTGTTGGCGCTTTTAAGGACTTAAATATAAACGATGGGTTTAGGTTAAAACAGGCCCAAGCGGTAGTTGATACAAACAAAGCGCAGGCAACGGAGGAAAAGGTTATTGTAAATTACAGCCAGTCTTTTACGTTAGAGCAGTTGCAACAAAGCGTTATTGATTACACTAAAAAAATGCAGGAGCAGGGAAAAAAACAAATTGCTGTTATGCTGCGCCCGGAAGTAATCTCCTTGCAGAACGAAACTGAAATAATTGTTGGCATTGAAAACAAAGCGCAAATAGATGGTTTTGAGCCTATGAAACAGGATTTTTTAGATCATGTGCGGAAGGCCTTAAGCAACCAGCATATTACCATGCGCATGCAGGAAAAAGTAGCTGACCCTACTAAGCGCGCATATTCTCCTTCCGAAAAATTTGAAACCATGCTCATTAAAAACCCGGCTTTGCTTACCTTGAAAAACAGGTTGGGCATGGAATTGGATTATTAAGATTTACTTATGCTTTAAAGCCCACTCTTTGGCAAAATAGGTAAGAATGATTTTTGCGCCTGCACGTTTCATGCTTAGTAAAATCTCATCACGGGTTTTATCGCCATCAATCCAGCCTTTTGCTGCTGCTGCTTTTACCATAGCATATTCTCCGCTTACATTATAAGCTGCTACAGGCAGCGTGAAATTATCGTTCAACAATTTTATTACGTCCAGATAAGAAAGTGCAGGTTTTACCATTAAAAAATCGGCTCCTTCTGCAAAATCAAATTCGGCTTCTAATAAAGCTTCCTTGCTGTTTGCCGGGTTCATCTGGTAGGTCTTTTTATCGCCAAACTTTGGCGCACTTTCTAAAGCATCTCTAAACGGACCGTAAAAAGCGCTTGCATATTTAGCTGTATACGCCATAATTGAAACGTTTGAAAACCCTGCTTCATCCAGCTCTTCACGAATGTAACCAACACGCCCGTCCATCATATCGCTTGGACCAACAATATCACTTCCTGCTTCGGCCTGAGCAACTGCCATGCGGGCTAAAATCTCTAAAGTCTCATCATTTAAAATTTCCCCGTTCTTTACAAATCCATCGTGCCCGTCGCTGCTGTATGGGTCCATCGCAACATCGGTCATTAATATAGCTTCGGGAAATTGTTTCTTAATTTCTTTTATAGCACGCAGGTAAATTCCTTTTTTGTTCCAGCTTTCAGAAGCCGTTTTGTTCTTTAATTTTTCATCGATATTGGGAAAGGGAGCAAAGGTGGTAATGCCAAGCTTCATACAGCTTTCAATTTCTTTCAGCAACAAATCCAAACTCCAGCGGTAAATACCGGGCATGGATTTTATTTCTGTTTTAAGGTTCTTTCCATCGTTTAAAAAAACAGGAAATATCAGGTCGCTGACCAATACATTATTTTCTTGTACAAGATTGCGTATGGCTTGATGTTTACGGTTTCTGCGCGGACGATGTGTTATCATGATTTTAAATCCTAAATTTCAAATTCTAAGCACTAATATCTATTAACTAACAACTCTTTCTTTAACTGCCTGTGCCGGGTTTCCCTGGTAAATGGTATACTCATCAAGATGCCTGGTTGCTACAGATCCAACTGCAAGCAAGGCATGCGAGCCCACTACCACTCCAGGGCAAACAATGCTTTTAGCGCCGATCCAACTGCCTTTTTTCAGCTTGATATCTCCAACAATCAAATCGAAAGTTGTTTTCCTATAATCGTGATTGCCGCATAGTAGCATTGCTCCTTGCGAAATACAAACGTTCTCTTCAATCACTACGTCTGCCAGGTTATCAATCCATACATGCTCGCCAATCCATACGTTATCGGCAACCTGCAAACGCCATGGATATTTTATATTTACATGGGGCTTTACGACAATTCCTTTGCCCATTTTTGCCCCAAAGAGTTTAAGTAAAGCAATTTTTACAGCATTTATAGGAAAAGCAGATTTAAAGAAAGCAGCATTTATAAAATACCAGCCAATGTTTGCAAAAACAGACGCGCCGTTTTTATACCAGCTGTTGTTAAAGGAAGAAAGATCAGTTTCTTTTTTTTGCATGTGATGCAAAGTTAATGAATATTTGAGACGGCATTAGGGCATAAAAAAAGAGCTTGTTTTCGGCAAGCTCTTTTCATTTTTTGGATAAGGGAGAATTATTTTCCGCCTTGCATTTTTTTCAAATCATCTGCTTTCATTTCGGTATAACCATCCGTAGAAAGTACAAACTGAGAATCAGCAACCGGAGATAAGCTCACTTTAGTTGCAGAGAATTTCATTTTATAAGGCCCTTGTGCAGCTTCAAATTCAAGTGGAGCGCCTTTTAGGCCTTTCAACTGGTTCATCATTCTTCCGCTGCTGTTATTTGGTAATTTTTCGGTATACCAAACGTTTACTTTTTGGGTTTCACCTTTTTGATCTTTTACTTCAACAACCGCTTTTTTGCAGTCGTAGCCGGCAATTGTTTTCTTTTCGTCTGTATAAGTAATTTTTGGCTCCGGATTTTTCTTAGCATCTTTTTCCAAATCGGCTTTACTCATTTTAATAAATGATTTTTGGCCCATGCCATCCATTAATGTAAGCGTTCCGTTATCGTCGTTTACAGTTGTGCTTGTCATCATAGCAGAAGAAAATTCTGCGCGCGATTTTGTTTTTTTGAACATCATGGTCAATTCCATGCCTTTCATCATGCTTGCCTGTTCAGGCGGCAAACCTTCCATCGTTACGCTATACGTTACAGTTCCTTCAGAAATTTGAGCCTGTGCGGCAAACATACCTGCAATAGCTACTACGGTTAAAAAAATCTTTTTCATGTGAGTTTTTGTTTTTGTGTTTTTATTTTGAGTGTTAAATTACAATTAATGTGCCAAAGTATTTATCTGTTTTTTCAACGGAATGAAAAAGGGATGAGCGGTTGCTATTGTATGGATTTGAAAAAATCATCCATTTCTTTTAGTGAAATGACCTTATAATAAGCCGGCAATTCAAACTCGGTATCGGCAATTTTTTCCTTGGTAACGCCCTTGGCTACAAACTCAAGCTCAAGCCCTAATCTTTTCAGGCGGTACTGCATCAGCATGCCTTTTAGCTGGCTGTAAGGTGTATTTTCATTCGGATTTTTAACGTTCAGTTCATCTGTATAATAAACGTCGAATTTCACCCCCGGATCATCAGGCATGGTAGCTATTACTTTTTTGCACATATAGCCTGCAATTTCTTTTTTCTCATCCGTTTCTTCAAATGCCAGTTGATAGCTTTTATTTTCCTGTGTAATGGCAGCTTCATCTTCTATACAAGCCTGTTTCAGATCAAGCATTTTTACCAGCTGTGTAAGTGTTTTTTTTGCAGGATTAAAGATAAAGGTGGTTGTAAAAATTCCACCCATCACACTCATCTCGGCAGCCAGCATGTTTTTTTTGAATTTAACCGTCATCTTACTGGGAGCATATCCGGCCATAGGATTATTTTCATCAACGGGCCTGGCATCGTATTCTATAACGCCTTCATTAATGTATTTAGGATTAGCATATTTACACGATGAAGATGCAAATACAGCAAAAATTATAAGGCAAAAACAGAGAGTTTTTTTCACTTGTTAAATTTACAAAGTCCGAAAGGTAGTGTTTTTTTTGAATTAGAAAATTTCCTGTTAAAATTAGCTGTTTGTTGTATAAAACAAGCCTTATTTGAATGATGCGATAACATACGTTCCTGTAAGATTATAAGCCAAATCGTTTAATAAAGTTTTTATAGTTAGCATCAAACTTGGTAAGGGTTATCCAGATAAAAATAAAAAGAGTATGCGTTAACTCTGGAATTGCAAAACTATGTATATATAAAAGCGCAACCAGCGGGCAAATTACCGATGCAACTGCTATGATAATAGATGCAATGCCTATCCTGAAATCGGATTTTATAAGAAGGAAACCAAAAATAAACATGCTTAATGTATAACCTATAAAATAAGCATAGGCAAAATAGTAATGTATCCTGTGATTCATATTTACACTGGCGGTAAGCAACAGGCAAATAATAGCTGCAATGAATAGATACAGCAGCTTTGATTTAGGCATGTACTTATTAATATTTAAAACAGCTTCTACAAAAAGCGTTATGCCTATAACAAACAAAGAACCGTTCCACAAAAAACCAATTTTATGATAAATACCAAAGTGTGATAACGAAATACTGGTAAGCTTTAGGTCGCTGGCATAGTATGAACAAAAACCAAGCGTGATTAAAAACAGCGCAATAGCCGCTACATAATGCATTTGTTTGATACGTGTAATACGCTCTTTCATATGCACCATATACTCTGTATTGGCTACGTTATCAAACATGTATGAAGTTAGCGATTTTTTCTGAAATCCTGTAACATTTTCTATGTTTTTGTAGAAAATATTACTCATGGTTAAATTTTTAAACTCAACCGGGTTTTAGCTATTTGTTTGATTTACAGGCCCGACGACTATTCACAGAAAAGGCTACCAAATTGAAGGCTTTAAGAATTAACCTCAATTAAAACAAACAACATGAAAAAGAATACAACAACAATGGCCATTGCGGCCTTATTAATCGTGGCAGGAGCTACGATCTCGTCTTGTAAGAAAGACAGTAAAACAACAGGCACGTCTACGGTTACAACCGATACGAACACAAGCTCGGCGCAAGACCACCAAGATGCCGAAAACAACTCAAATGATGTAGATCAGATGGGGGCCGAAGGAATGGATAATGGAAACATTAACTCTAATTACAAAACTACAGCAAGCGGCAGCGGTTTGTTAACGCCTATGTCGGGCAGTGCAAACGTAACCGTGGTTGGTAAAATAATGACGCTTACTTTTTCTAACTATGTTGGTTTAGACGGGCATAAACGTACCGGTACTTTAGTCTATGATTTTTCTGGTTCATTAGCTACTGCAACTCATTACCGTGACTCAGGCATTGTAATTAGCGTTACAACGCCTAACCATGATTATTATGTAGACAGCAACAAAGTAGAAGTTACAAAAACCATTACCAACAAAGGACGTGATGTAAGCACACACAACTTAACCTGGCATGTAACTACCTCTTTAACCATTACCAAAGCTAATAACGGAGGTACTATTCAGTGGTCGGCTACAAGAGATAATATCTTATTGAACACCAATGCAAACTTCAGTTATAACGGAAGTAATATTCAAGCTTCTTTTAGCGGATACACAACACCTATTAATTGGTCTACCGCTGTTATTGGGATAACAGGCAGCGCTACAGGCACATCGGCAGACAATGTAGGTTTTACAGCAAACATAAGCAGCATGTTAGTGCGAAACTTTAATTGTTCGCCTTCTTTATTGCACACTCATTTTCATCCTTTTGTAGCAGGGCAAATTGATTTTACACCTTCAGGAAAAACAACACGCAGCATTAATTTTGGTGCAGGTACTTGTGATGAAAGTTACAAAATCACTATCGGAAGCTGGAGCATAAATATTACCTGGATCTTATAAGAAATTATAGTATCCAAAAAAAAGGCTTCCTTACAGCCTCAATTACGAATGTTAGGTAGAGGAGGCTAAAATTAGAAAGGCTTGGAGATGAAATCCAAGCCTTTTTATTTGGGACATATTTACATTAAGTGAATCAGCTACAAAAAGCAGCTGAGTTTAGGCAAGCACCTTTAGCCCCAGTCTTTACGACTGAGGCGCTCCCAAACAAGCTTTTAGGCAATTTTTTCAAAAGCTATATCTGTGCTATAAAACGTGTACACTCCATCCATGTAGCTACACGCAACGGTAATAAACTCATATATAAATTCTCGTAATCTCGCGGTTAATCTTAATTGAGGTATTTCTTTCTTGAAAATTTTCACCACACCTCTGAAAACATTATTCGCCAAAGCAGCTGCAATCATAAAAACGGTATTCTGATTCATTCTCATAAAGGAAGGTAAAGCCCAGCCAAAGTCATTTTTCATCCAATCAAATCTTCTTTCTTCGCCCCCTCGTTTGTGGTAGCTTTCAATAACCTCTTTCGGTGTTATTGAATGGTCATTTGTCAAAAAGAATTTATATTCATATCCTTCAAATGGCTTTCCTTTCGGTGGATATAGTCCGAAGACTAGTGAGAATTTAACCAATTTTCTTTCTCTTAAATCATTCATTTTAGCTTCTTTGTTTTCTCTGTCAATCCTCTCTTCATCTGTTTCGTTCTTTTTTATAGTTTCTACACGTGGTGCTTTGGTAGTTATTAGCCTATATTTTATATCAGAACCATGAATTGAAAAAGGAATATCGCCAACTTCACAATCCCATATAGAATTAGAAGTTCTTATTTCAGTTCTTGTCCATTCCGAGTAATTATTTAAAGCATCTTGGACACGTTCAGTTTTTAGATTTACTTTAGGACGAATTAAAAAATTAATATGCCTGTCATTTATCAGCTTTATAAAATCTGCATTATACCCAGCGCTATCACTTATTATAGTTCCTATTTGTATTTTGTGTTTATCTAATAAATCGAGGCAATCTTTTAAGCATTTAGTGATTTCAAATTGAGGAGCTACATTCCCGTTTCTCATGCTGATATATATAGGCAAATCATCAATAAGGCATATCATCGGATTAAAGCCATTTACAGTACTATACGAGTATTTTGCATCAAAGCAATTTGTTTCAATAAGAGTAGAATCAATGTGTAACGTATATTTTTTTCCTTGGGTTAAGATGCCCATTCGCTTAGTTACTTTCACCAGCATCTCATTTAGCTTTTCGTTGATGTTATACTCACTATAAGTAATTTGACCCTTTCCGATTTTGGTTATTCCTCTTTTTACTTTTGTTTCAGTAGCTAGCTTTTTAAATACTAACCCAAGCGTATCATGACTTGGTATTTTAAGATTCGGTATAATGTCTAGCTTCTTTTTTAATTTGCTTATATGGTCAAGTCGTAGTCCTCCACATAAAGAAGTAAGTATCCAAGCAATGAATATATCTTCATACCCATACTTCGCTTGTTTTTTTCTTACGCCCAAGACAGAACGAATAACCTGTGGAATACCAAGCTCCTTAATCTTTTTTAGAACTGGTACTACTCCACCATAGGGCGTGATATTGATATTTGACCTGATTGCGCTCATAACTTGTTCAAATATTTCTACGAAATTGAAACAAATTTGTTTCAAAATATCGAGAATATTTCTATCTTAGCTGAATAATTAGCTGATTTTCAATTGAATAATTTTGGGAGAAAATGGACGATAATGAGTTTTTAAACGCCCTTGGGAACAGGATTCACGACCTGAGAAAGGAGAAAAAAATAAGCCAGACCGAACTTGCAGAAAGAATCGGCACAAAACATACGGCAATCGGGCGTTTAGAGCGTGGTGAAGTAAACACCTCAGTAATAATGCTTCGAAAAATAGCAAAGGAGCTGGAAGTTTCTTTGATTGAGCTAATAAGTATTGGTGATAAGTGATATTCCCCGAATAGCTACGATTTTTAGTGGTCATTTAAGTGGTTCATCTTTCTAATAGTTCAAATCAAAATTATAGAAAAAACAATTTGAGTTTTTCATTTCACTTGATTTTAAAGGAAGAATTAGTCAACCTAAATGTTGTTAGTAAAAACGAGAGGCTTGTTTTTTAATTTATATCCCTACTATAACGTATATCAAAAATTCTCTAGCGTACTGAAATTCATTTGCTGGAATATGAGGTTTAATAAATTTATGAAAGTTATGACTCAATGGGATATTGAAGAGCTAATCTTAGATGGATTGAAAGATTATGCAGTAATATCAGAGTTTACTTAAGGTATATTAGTCTTTTTTATTAATCCAATTTATCTCTGCATTCTTAGCAAGCTTTCTTGCTTTAGATTTGGAAATTTGCTTTTCAGTATTGGAATCATGTATTTCGGCATGATATATGTTTTCTGTAGCTGGTGGATAAGGAGTATAGATAGGATATGTATTACTTTCTCTACAAAACCCTGCTTTAACGTTTACAATCGCTTTTAAATCATAATTATTTTTGAAATTATCAATGACTTGTTGTTCTGTACGTTCTCCTGCTCTATCAACCGAAGTTCCATTAGAGTCTTTGAAGACAGCTGAGGATGGCCTGTTCTCTTCCTCATCCCAATTATTTGGATTTATTATTACTCTTCGATAAAGTTTTTCGTCATCCCCAATATTTTGGTCAAGCATAAAAATCTATGATAATAGCATTAATATCTTCCTTAGACACTAAATCTTCTTCCTCAATATCGTTTATAATTTTCAGGTATTCTATCCTGTCTTCGTAAATTTCAAATTCTAAGTAATCTCCGTTCGCTTTTTTATATTCGAATTGAACACTATTTCTCCCTGTTGGAAAAATCTTAGGTTGCACGGAAACACTATATATGATATCAAGAGCATTGGAAATTAACTTGAGTGAAATTGGGTTAGCTCCGTAAGTATTCCAATTAGCGGGTAGGTTTTCGTAACTATATAGAGTAAAAATATTTTTCAATATTTTAATGTAGTCTTTATCTCCGCTAACTACGGTCGAGTAATTATGTAACTCAGTCTTGGATTCACCTACATATTGGGAAATAAATCCATACTCTGAGGTTATCATTGGCTCTGTATGAGTAAAATTAGTAAACCCATTCATCTTTCCACCACGAACTAATTTTAGACTTCCATATGAAGACGGCGCTAATTGTAAATCCTGTGTACACCACGCTAAAGTATTTTCAGTCGAAGTATTATAATTATTTAAAATCCAGTCTGTCGGCGATGCAACACCGCAATTAATCTCACCCGTTAAGCGCAATAAACTTTTAGCACTCTTAGATTGCCCAGATAAAAAAGAAGATGTGTCCATTTCGTTTAAAATGGAGTATCCTTCGGATATTTCTATTTTAGTACACTCAACCACTATATAAATATTGAAGTAATTTTTTTAGCCCCTTCACTGTAAACACTATATTCATCAACTAGTTCTAAAATTTCAGCATCTGTTTCCTTGTTTTTGATAACAAAGTCATAATTGAACCCAAAGACTATTTCATCTGTAACTTCATTTTTGCCAATTTCCTGAATTTTTGCTGGCTTTACGTCAAATTTTAAACGAGCCTTTTCGAAATTTTTGCTTGCATACATTCCATATGAAGCGTCATCAGAATCAAAAAAAGCTGCTAAAACTTTATTTTCTTTGTGATAGAAGAAATTTCGAGATGCTTTATTTACAGCATCCTTGTCCTTATAAACAATGTGCCAATTGAAATTGAATCCCATGTTTTGCACATTTTTAATATTTCCTTTTTTTATAAATAAAGAGATAAACTTTTTAATATCTGCATCAGTTGTCTCTTGCTTCAAAAAAGTTATAATAATCTGATTTAAAACAATTATAATGCTATATTTTTCAGAAATCACCTGTACACCGCCTATGCCTAAGAATTGAGAACTAGGTTGTATCTCTTCATCTTTAAGGATGTCGTTGGTTATAAAAAAATATTTGTCAAAAAAAGCCGGATTAAACCCTCCTATTAAAACTACATTTCTCTGTCTTAATAAAATACTCATACTCAAATTTACGCAATTATACGCATTTTGACAATGCAAAAACCTTGCCAGGTCAAATATTTTTGCATGTAAGAATCGATTGAAAAATGTATTTTATCAATAATGACAAGGGGTTTAGGTATTTGCAATCATTAAATCCCTAATATCTACGCCAAGAACCATGGCGATTTTCAGTAGCGTTCGGGTAGTCGGATTAGTTTTGCCTGCCTCAATCCTGCGGATATTAGGCGGGTCAAATTCACAACCATGGGCTAATTCTTTTTGAGATATACCTTTTTCAATCCTAATCCGCTTGATGTTTTCACCTAATCTGATTAGGTATTGGTCTTCTTCCTCTTTTATCTTTTTCTCTTCCTTTTTTGCCATTATAGTGATATTCAATAATGGTGCTTTTATTGAAAAAAGTGATTATCATATATGATAAGTTAAGAATTTTTTACCTAATTTAGCTCTCGGTCAAACACTTTAAAAAACAATCATTATGAAAGCGTTATCGGTAATCGGTATTATTATTAGTTCTTTGGGAGTCATCTTCGGTTTGATGGCAGCAACCGACCATCAGCAGAGTGGCGTTCCACTTGCAGGTATAATAATGTTAGTGGGCTCAATTTATTTTCTTGCCTTTTCAATTGTATCTATCGTTTCGATGTCGAAGAAAAAAGTAGGCTAAACGTGCTTTCTTGTATCATGCAAAATGAAATCAGTTTTACTATCAATTATTTTATTCCATTCATTTTGCTTTTGTCAAAACAGCAGGCTTGATTCTCTATGGGCTGTTTATAATAATAAGAGCCAGAGTGATTCTGCGCGTCTTAGTGCTATTCAAAACATAGCCCTGAATTTTATTTATAACAATCCTGATAGCGCTATTGTTATAGCCGAACAGGAAGTGATAGCTGCCTCAGCTATAAGTGATACTAAAAGCAAGAGTTATTATACTGCAAGTGCTTACAAGACCATGGGCTTTGCTTTTGCGAATAAAAGCAATTACCCTAAAGCATTAGAATATGGCTTAAAGTCCCTTCAATTATTTGAAAAGATAAATGATGAAAAAGGGGTAGCTGGCTGTTATACCAATATAGGTCTTGTATACAAGCTTCAATCCAATTATAAAAAGGCATTAGAATATTACCTGCAAGCCTTTAAGATTCAGGAAAAAATTTCGGATATACAGGGCATTGGTTTTTCATGCAACAGAATCGGCAACCTTTATGCGGAACAGAAAAACTATCCCGTTGCCTTAGAGTATTTCACGAAATCATTAAAGGCTCGTGAGCAGACAGGAGATAAAAGAGGAATGGCAACTTCATACAATAATATCGGAGAGAATTACCGTAATCAGTTTAATTACCCGAAAGCTTTGGTTTTTTATTTGAAAGCTCTGGCATTAAAAAAAGAGACCAACGATAAGAATGGAATCGGGCTTTGCTACGGTAATCTCGGAGAGTTATTTAGTAACATGTTAAACTACAGACTGGCTATAAAGTATAGCGATTCAGCCCTAAAAATTTGTAGTCAAATCGGGGATATTGAAGGAGAAAGATATGCTTATGAAAATATGGCTGCTTCTTATGGTCAACTAGAAATGTATAAAGAAGCGTATGAGAATCATGTAAAGTTTAAAGCTCTTACTGATAGCATATTTAATTCAGATAACAGCAAACAGCTTGGTGATATGAAGACCCGATTTGAAGTTGAGAAAAAAGAAGCGGAGCTGAATGCCAAAGCAAAAGCGCAGGAAATAATTACTTCTGAATATCAAAAACGACAACGAATAATAATGCTTGCTGTCTTAAGCGTATCGGCGTTAGTAGTAATCTTTTCCGTTTTCTTGTACAAGCGGTTTAAAGTTACCCAGAAACAAAAGAGAATCATCGAGGTTCAAAAGGATGAAGTGTCAAAACAAAAAGAACTCGTTGAAGAAAAGCAGAGAGAGATTATTGACAGTATACATTATGCTAAAAGAATACAGGATGCGGTCTTTACTTCCATGGATTACTTTTCCGAGAATATAAACCCAGCTGATTATTTTGTGTATCATAAGCCAAAGGATATAGTAAGCGGGGATTTCTACTGGGCTGCCAAACAA